>RCNB010001452.1_pt1 | contig 14860 bp, 12 predicted proteins | sample 2041321 | NCBI WGS metagenome assembly RCNB01 (sample SAMN09708232, study PRJNA481090) | Marine sediment metagenome, whole genome shotgun sequencing project. | reverse complement strand
GAAAATCTTCATAGTGAAATGGAATTTTGGAGCTCATGCACTACTGGTGAACATTGGGGACCTATGGTATATCTTTCACACGGATCTGTATTGTGGTATGGAAATTGCGGATCAGCATATGGTATACAAGACGACTTACATAATATGTGGATGTTCCGTGATATGTTAGTTGAAGGAAAAGGTATCGGAGAATCAAAAGCAAAATATCAATGGATATTTGATCGAGATTTTACCACTTTGGATCCTACAACATTGTATGGTCGCTCGAGTCTTTTCCAAGGATACTTATCTAATGTTCATGGACTCTTTGGAGATCCGGAAATGACCATTTATCATCCAGATTGGATCGAACCAGTACCCGTAGATGTTTAATACAACATCTCCTCTCTTTTTTCTTTTTTTTAACATTATTTATCATTGTTTTTTTTAGTTTAGGAAAGAAAAACAGTTTCTAGAATTTTAATCCAAATTTTGATGCTTCAACGCCATTTCCTTTTTCAATTTTGCCAACGACTTTAACCTTTGCCGAAGAATTTTTTTTAAGAATTCTTAGGGATTCGTTAATGTCTTTTTCTGAAACGATGATTGCAAGTCCCATTCCCATGTTAAATGTTTTATACATTTCCTTATCTTCAATGTGGCCATATTTTTGAAGGAATTTAAAAATTGGCTGAGGTTCCAGCGGATCATCAATAACAAATTTTACGTTTTTGTTCAGTCGTGGTAAATTACTTAGCCCACCGCCGGTTATATGAGACACTCCATGAACGTTTATATTTTTAAAGAGTTCCATTGTTTCTTTTACATAAATATTTGTTGGAGTGAGCAGGACTTCCCCAATTGTTACATCTCCGTAAAACATTTCTGGAAATTTATCAGTATAAGACAGATTAGCATGTCGTATGACTCTTCTTGCAAGTGTATAACCATTTGAGTGGATTCCACTGCTTGCTAGTCCAATGATGATATCGCCTGGGGTTATTGTTTCACCTGTAATGATACTGTCCTTTTTTACATAACCAAGGCATGTTCCTGCTAAATCAAAACCGTTGATAACTTCAGGAAGCGATGCTGTTTCGCCACCAATAATTGAGATATTGGCTATTTCCGCACCTTTTGCAAGACCTTTTCCAAGTTCTTTTGTTATTTCCGGTTTAGGATCATCTATTGCCAGATAATCGACAAATGCTAGCGGTTCTGCTCCTACACATATAGCATCATTTACGTTCATTGCAATACAGTCAACACCTACTGTATCCCATTTCTTAAGTTCAGATGCAATCTCTACCTTACTTCCAACACCGTCAGTACACAATACAAGTACATATTCACCAAATTCTATCATTCCTGCATAGTGCCCACCAAGTGGTTTACCAATTCCCTTTCTCTTTGATTTGATACTTGAAAGAAGTCCCTTTATTGCCTGTTCTTCCTTTTCAATATCAACCCCACTTTCCGCATATGTCATTTTCTTCAAGTTATCGCCTCGCTTCCCATTTGCGAAATCATTATTGTTGTGATAAACTTTTTGAATATAACGGTCCTTGCAGATTATTGTGAAAAAACTTTCAGATTTGGGGGAAAGAAGAGCCATACGTCTTATTTCTAAAATTTTAACAAAAGGAGATGAGATAGTTGGAATTGGCGACGACTGTGCTGCTTTGGAATTTGGGGAAGAATATTTACTGGTTTCTACAGATATGATTTACAAAAAAACTCATATTCCTAAAATAATGACTCCATGGCAGATTGGATGGTTTGTTGTTGCGATCAATCTTAGTGACATAGCTGCCAAAGGGGGAAAACCCTTAGGATTGGTTTTATCATTGGGATTACCTAGAGATACTTCCGACTCATTTCTTGAGGAGTTGACAAGAGGTGCAGATGATTGTGCAACCATATATAAAACCAGGATAATTGGAGGAGATACTAAGGAGAATTCATGTGAAACTATCTGTGGAACCGTATTTGGCAGTGTAAAAAAAGATGAGTTTATGGGTCGAAAGGGGGCAAAACCTGGAGATGTTGTAGCTGTCACAGGAACACTAGGTAAGGCCTGTGCAGGATATTATGCGATGCAATCTAGTATAGAAGATCCAAGAATGTTTGAAGGTTTGCTAGAACCAAAACCAAGATTGAAAGAGGGAAGGACACTAGCTAGAGAAAAAATTGTAAGTGCATGTATGGATATCTCAGATGGTTTGTCTTCATCGCTTTACCAATTGCAAGAATTAAATAACGTCGGTTTTGAAATAGAAACGGATGAGATACCATTGTCACAGAGGTTAGTTAAACTTGCTGGAGAAAATGAAAATTTCAACGTCTATGAATCTAGCCTTCATTTTGGAGGTGACTATGAACTTTTATTAACTATACCTTATAATGAATTTGAAAAAATGAAAAGAAAAATCGAAAAAATCGGAAACCGTCTTACAAATATTGGAAAAGTTACAAAGAATGATGATATATGTATTGTCGATGGAAGTGAAAAAAAAATCTTACCTAATAAAGGTTATGAGCATTTTAAATGAAATATTTTTGTCAGACAAATGAATTTTTTAAGTAATAATCTATGTTTTTGTGATAATATTTGTTCAATAAGGTTTTTAAAGTAGAAACAAGAAATAATATATGTGGTATACCATGAATAAGAATGTCATTGTATTGTTAATATTTGTTTCAATGACATTATCGTTGTTTTCTGGATGCATTGAAGAAGAGAACATAAACAAAAAACCAATCGTGGAAATAACATATCCTCATGATGGAATGATTGTTTCTGATCTTATTATGATAAGTGGTGTGGCTTCAGACCCAGATGGAGAAAATAAGATAATAAGAGTGGAGGTTATGGTTAATGATAGTAAGTGGGATAATGCTGAAGGTACTACACAGTGGAGTTATGATTGGAGAGTCTACGAGATTGATGATGGAACTTACAATATAAGCGTGCGTGCATGGGATGGTATTGATTATTCAGAGATTAAAGAGATAAATGTGACTATAGATAATCCAGAAGATATGGATTCTGAAGATCATAAATGGGCTATTTTTATCGCAGCTGCCAATTTTCCTGAATATAATGAAAGTAAGCTTGGGAATGGCGGATTGAATTTGGCAGAGGACATGGCTGCATATCTTATAGAAGAGTGTGGATATTCTACGTCTAATATAATTATCCTTTTTGATGATGGTTGGATACGTATGGATAACGGCTATGGTCGTCGTGTGGAGACTTTACAGGAACGAAATCACAAATATGATATTACTTATGGTGGGGCCACGATACGAAATGTAGAGACAAGTATCGAATATATTGTTGAAGCGGCAAACAATTTTGGTGATAGTGAAGTTTTCATTTGGGTTTTTGGTCATGGCCATGGTGACGAGAATGATCTATTAACTGGTGGTAAATTCTTAGAACACAGTTCAATTTTTCTGTGGGATGAAACAATAACAGATGATGAATTTGGCGACCTTTTATCCGGTTTAAAATCACAGAAAACATGTGTCATAGTTGATGCTTGTTTCAGTGGTGGGTTTGCCGATAAAACGATATATAATTTTCCAACGTTTTTCCTATTGAGATCCGGTATTTCGGATTCTGGTAGAGTTGTGATTTCGGGTGCTAGTAAATTTAGATTAGGTTATGCAAGTACTACACGTGGGCCAGTATTTTCCCTTCTCTGGTTTGAAGGACTTACTACTGAAGAAGCCGATGGTTTTAGACCAGGAATCATGGATGTTGGTAGACCAACAAAATTAAATTTTTACAAAGATGGAGAAATTTCTGTTGAGGAAGCATTTTACTACGCCCGTTATATGCTAAAAACAGGCGAAGAGTTTGAAGAATTTAAAAATATGGAACCACAGATTAATGATCAGTTTCCTCATAATGGTCCATTACGCAGCATAAAGGGAATGCTACTCGGGTGATAAGATTAATAAACCCATGTTTTGTATTTACTTTTATAATGAAGAAAGATGCCAGATTTTGGAATGAATTTGAAGATAATAGAGTTCAATGCGTTCTTTGTTTCCATAATTGTAAAATAGCTGAAGGCATGTTCGGAATATGTGGGGTACGTAAGAATGAAAATGGAAAATTATACTCGCTTATATATGGTTCCTGTTCATCAATGGCTGCAGACCCTATAGAAAAGAAACCATTGTATCACTTCTATCCTGGTACAAATGCATTTTCGATTGGAACTGTTGGATGTAATTTTAAATGCAAGAATTGTCAAAATTCAAGTATTTCTTTGGCTACACCAAGCTGTTCATGTATTAAAGAAATTACGCCGGAGCAAACTATTGAAATTGCACAGAAGTATTCATGTCAGGGAATTGCTTGGACATATAATGAACCAACTATTTGGCATGAGTTTACTTTTGATTCTGCAAAACTTGCAAAAAAAGCAGGACTATATTCAGTATATGTTAGCAATGGATACATAAATGAGGATCCTTTGAGAGAAATTTCACCTTTCTTGGATGCAATGAATGTTGATATTAAGGCATTTGATGACGGTTTTTATAAAAAAGTGTGCAAGGCACACTTGGAGCCAGTTCTTAAAACATGTATTCTTGCTAAAGAATTAGACATACATTTAGAGATAACTTATCTTGTTATACCAGGTTATAATGATTCTGCAGATGAAGTAAGACAGTTTTGCAGATGGATCGTTGAAAAACTAGGTAGCAGCACTCCGGTGCATTTTTCACGATTTCATTCAGATTACAAGATGATTGATGTTCCAGCGACATCTATTGAGTCGCTGCTAAAAATATATAATATTGCGAAGGAATCTGATATACTATATCCCTATTTGGGAAATGTTCCTAAAGGGGAATATGAAAATACAATATGTCCAAACTGTGGGAATATTTGTATTGAACGATGTGGTTATTCTGTTAGTCTAAATGGTATTGAAGATGACAAATGTATACAATGTGGTACCAGTATTTCTATAGTATTAGACATGAACAAAAAATAACAACTCCTTTTACGAAATTTTATACCTTAGTTTTATGCTATGTTAAATAATTAACATGGACCTTTTGTCTAATGTCTTTATAAAAACTGACAGAAATATCTGTTTTGCAAGTGAAAAATAAATCTTAATACAATTCAAATTACTTGGATAATTATGTTTTTAGTAAAATTATATAAAATACAAAATTTAATAAAGAGTTTACACTTATTGCTATAATAAGATTATAATTATATGTTATAAATGAAAAAACTTAATAAAGGATCAAACATACTTATAATTATAGAAAAATAGAACTTGACTTATAAAAAATAAAGGTGAATATATGAACTTGAAAAAAAATGACAAGTTGATATTGATATTAGGTGTTGCTATATTGATAGTTGCAGCAATAGCAATTGTCTTCTATACGTCAGCTGATGTGAATGATATTGATGTATATATAGAACCTGACAAAAAAACATTTGATGTCACATGGAAAGAGATGACAACAGAAAAGTCGATTGTAACTGGAGTAGCTAAGAGAGGGGAAGATTACAGTAAAACTGAACAAATATCTTCACCTGATTCGAGTGTTTTAACTAAAGTTGAGTTTCAAATAACTTGGATGGATGATCATACTCGTGGTATTCTGAAAAAAAATTGGGCAGATATCTTAACTGCAAGAATTGGTAAACCTGGAGCCGAACCTGAAAAAAAATCAAGCACTGAAAAAGGAAACATGACATTTTCTTTCAGTATAAATGATCGCCCATCAGATGATTATCTTGAGGCAGAAGATGCCAATGAGGCTGAAGAAATAGTTAAAGAATGGTTCACCAATGAAAATGAAGCATCATTTGATGTAACAGTTAATGTACAAACGGGTGAAAAACTTCGCATTAGACCACTTAGACTCGCACGCTATTTTATAGATCAGGGAAATGATTTTGATTTGAAAATTATGTATACTTACTATGTTTTGGAAATTGAGGAACAAGATGGAGACGAAAATGACGACGATGATGTTCCTCCAACTGAATTAGGCGGATATGATGGCGCCTGTGGCGAGTTTTATAAAAATCTTTGCTACGGACGAGGAATGATATAATTTTCCCAATTCTAAATTTTATAGCGCAATAGGGCACCAATGCCTCCTATGCCATCAAATTTTTTTCCTACTTCATGCATTGTATTTATTATGGTAAATTCACTATTGTTTAGTTTTGCAATCCTGAGCAAATCCTCTCCTATCTTTGCACGGACTAAAACATCTGATATTAACAGTCTCTCTACCGCTCCATTGTTTAAAGCATTGTTTACTTCTTTTTCTCCATAAGTTGCAAGCCCGGACTTTTTTATCTCTTCAAAAAGCTTTTCAATTAGTTTAGTTTCAAATATCACTCTGTTTTCCTTAGTGATATTTTCTACTATGCCTGATTTTATCGCCTCCTGAATACCATTCATATCTGCATTACCAGTCCCATGAGAAATACAATTTTCAAAAAGCTGTGGTTCCCGATTTTTACCATATTTCACGAAATGTTCTCTGGTAAAACCAGGTCCTACAATAACAAGAGGTGTATCTTTGTCTTTATTTGTTCTAATAATTGAAATGATTTCTCCAAAATAATCTTTCTCGCGATCTATACTTTCATACATTTTACCTGAGCGCTTGGAATCAATATCTGCAATCCATTGGATGCCACTCTGTCTTAAAATTGCAATAGTAGCCATGTCATCATCTAGCGATATGAATGTTAATATGGATTGCTTTCGAAGTTTAACCGCCTCGTCTATTCGATCCAGATGATAATACTTCCATTCTTCTTTTATAATGGAAATTTTATCCATGGATTCGGCGTTAATATTTAAAGTGTGAAATGATCCAAGATCTTGGGGTCCCTCTTCAATTATTCCATGTACGCGTAAACGATCCGAAAACTCATGAAATTTTACCTCTTTAACCCTAATTCCAAGTTTCATACGTTTCTTCTCTGGTTTTTTAGAACGAATTTTATCGTCTCCCCCCTCTTCGGTTCTATAAGTAAGACCAAGAACTATATCGCCTTCATCTATGATATTATATAAGTGCCATATATCGTCAAGATTCTCAGGCATTAGTTTTATCTCACCGTGGTTAAGATCCTTAAAAATCACCTTCATTTATAATCCCTTTCTCAAGTTAGTTCAAAACCTACTGTTTCAACAATATTTACGCCCCCTGCTGGAAGAACCCTATCTATCTGATCAACAGGGGCATCAAGCGCTCTTGCTAGTTTGTGTGCAATAACATTCTTCTTTATATCTCCCGGAATCAAAACTATATATTTACTAGCTTTTTTTTTCACAGCCTCAACAGGGCCACCCATGATTTTAATTGTTTCATTTATCATAATTTCTCCAACAGCAAATTCTAGTTTGCATCTATAGTAATTTCTTTTTCCACGAATAATAAATGCGCCTTTTGGAACAAACTCTCCGCTCTGGGGAGTTTTACTTACCTGCTCAGGTAGAACCCAATATGCATTAGCCTCGGTAAACTGTTTCCACGCCTTGGAGTGACAAGCTGAAAAAATACAAGTCTCTTCTAGAGTTTTTTCAGATATTGGAAGATTTTTATTATCAATATCTTTCTTTTTCACAATACAACTGGAAGCACCCTGAATATCAGCGTGAGCATATCTGTCGCCATCCTTTAGATATTTTTTAACAACTCTGTCGTTGCTCTTGATATCCTTTCCACCTAAGACAATATTACCATCGCTAGAAATGAACCATCGATAACTTTCAAACCAAAAGGTTTTGCCAGTTGTCACCTTCTTCTTTTTCTCTTTTTCTTCAACAAATTTCTTTTTAGTAGATTCTATCATGACTTTTGTTTTCTCAATTGAATCCTTTGCTCCAGCTAACTTGTTTCTATATTTTTTACTGTCATTATATGCCTTCTCTGCATTCTCGGCAACACTTTTTCTAAAATCAAGTTCTACCTCAGAGATATTTCCTTTGGTATCTGGTAAATAGACAACAAGCATATTTGACAGCGGATCAAATTCTTTTACCAATGCCTGTTCATTGATTTTTTCAATTTTTTCTTTTTTGTCCTTATACTCTAAAGCCACAGTTATTTCATTTAAAAGATTATCACATTGTTTAAAGTTTAGATAAATAAGTTCTCCATCCATTTTTTTCTGTTTTATTTTTTTTCCTAACTTTCCAACAGCTCCTTGTTGCTGTATGAGTTGTCTATTTAATTTTCCAAGTTTTTTCTCAGTATTACTTTCCTCTTGTTTTTTTATTTCTTGCTTAAAGTCTATAAATTCTTGTAGGTTTTTAGTAAAATTATCTACTTGCTCAAAATCCACATTTTCATAACTTTTAAATTCGAATGATAAGATATCAATAAGTTCATCGTCTTTTTTAACTAAAACAGGTTGAAATTTCTTCTTTTCAAATAACTCTAAAAAGTTCGACATTTCAATAAAAACTTTTTCAATATCACTATTACTAAGCTCCTCAATTTTAGTGTTTTTCTTAATGCCGGATCTTTTACATATCTCTTCAGCAAACTTTCCACCTAAATTGACACCCACGGCAAGTGTTCTAACCAAATCAAATTCACCTGTTTTTATCAAATCTGAAAATGTTTCCATGGATAATTTGAAAGGATCTTTCTGTGATGGAGGAGGTGTGTAGTCACTACCAGATTTTATAGTACGATGCGCCCAATGTTTCTTGATTAATGGTAATATTATTTTCCCATCAGGGTTTACAAGAATTATATTCCCCTCAGAGAAAAACTCGATTACGAGGGTATACTCTCCTTCTTTCTTATCAATTTTAAAATAAATTATTCTATCGAATTCATGCTGCGTTATCGCTGTAATTTTCCCGTTTAATATGTACTTTCGAAGAGTCATGGCAAATGTTGAGGCCTTTAAAGGGGTTTCAAACTTCTTTGGTGTAATACATAGTAGTTCTCCATTTCTTACAAAGATTGATTCTTTTTGTTTGGTTTTTCGATTATTGATCTTAATTAAAAACTCGTCACGAGTAAGTTGATATGTTTTATCTATGTAACTTCCCACTATTTCTTGAAGTTCTGAGGTTATTACATAAATATCAAATGATGATAGTTGTCGTTTCATTTTCTAGCATCAATATATGCTGTGTTATTAAAAAAGACTGTCGTACGAGACAGTCTTAGATAATTTGGAGTTATCTAGAAAAAAAGAAGGGATGGGATGGAAGGAATGCGACAAATCAAAATAATGGATAAAATTGGCAGAAATGTCAGCCCTTTTGGAGGAGTGGTGGTTTGGGATGCACACTTTGCTGACACGTCTCCCGTATCTCACGTCATTCTAATTATAGAAAAGTTGTTTTTGATTTATATATGTAAAACAAGGGTTATTGAAAGTATTCAATGGCTTTTACATTTCATCAAAACTACATAATACTTTTACTCATCTCTTAGAAGACGTTATATCTACTAATCTTGCTCAATTTTCTCAAATATGTCGAAAACTGGTGTTGCTAATCTCCCACTTCACGGTGGTAAAGCTCCAAAATGGCTATTTAAAAGGATGGTTAAACTATCTAGAAGCATTACTGATGTTGTGATACACGAATTTGGGAGAGATGAGTTTTTACGTAGAATTTCTGATCCGTTTTGGTTTCAGGCTCTCTCCTGCGTTCTTGGTTTTGATTGGCACAGCAGTGGAACAACCACTGTTACATGTGGTGCATTAAAAGAGGCAATTGACCCTATGGAACATGGTATTGCAATAGCAGGTGGAAAAGGAAAAGCGTCTATGAATACACTTCAACAGATCGAAGAAATTGGGGAGCTTTATAACTTTTCCACAGCAAAGATAAATATATTGAAATATTCAAGCAGAATGGCTGCAAAGATCGATAATGCTGCAATACAGGACGGTCATAATCTATATCATCATGTTTTTTTATTTTCAGAAGATGGCATATGGTGTGTTATTCAACAGGGAATGAATTCGGATACTAACTATGCAAGAAGATACCATTGGTTATCCGAACACGTAAATGATTTTATTTTCGAGCCGCATGATGCAATTCTTGGAGAAAAACAACAAACTATGATTTTAGATATGACATCAAAAGAAAGTGTAAATGCTCAGAAAATTAATGTTGACTTGGTAAATGATAATCCTAGACATTTAATAGGGGACTGGGCTTTTTTGACAAGAGCGAAAGGTCAAGGAACATTGGACAAATGGATCTTTCCAAATGAGAAAAGGAAACCTGTTAAATGTCTAAACATGCCAAGGAGTATCAACTGGAATAAGATGAAAGAGATCTATGATTTTCAACCTAAAAACTATGAGCAGTTAATATCATTGAGGGGAGTTGGCCCAAAAACTGTTAGGGCGTTGGCACTGATCTCTGATTTGATTTATGGGGAAAAACCTTCTTGGAATGATCCTGTCAAATATAGCTTCACAGTTGGTGGAAAAGATGGTGTTCCTTATCCTGTAAACAAAAAGTCGATGGATGAATCAACAGAGATTATTATGTCAGGAGTTAAACAGGCAAAAATTGGCGATAAAGAAAAACTCCATGCTATTGAAAGATTACACAAATTTTTCTCAATTGAAAATTAGATTTCTTTTTGTTAACATGCATTCACCTTTTCCCAAATTTTGATAATACCTCTTATTGAATAATTTCTGTTTTTATGATACTAATTATTTTGCATCTTCTACGAATATTTTTTCTTCAATCCGATCAAAAAAAATACTAACATCAATATCATATCCTACACTAACTAATAATGCTGCAACTTCTAAAGAGATGCCCCTCTCCTTTTTTATCTCTTTAATTTCTTCAAGAACGCTATATTCAGTCTGGTCAGTTTTTTCAATAATCTGTTTTATAATTTGTTTTATTACATCTGGATTTTCTTTTTTTGTCTCTAACTCTTCATTAAATTCTTGTTTTGAAGGATTAAAACCAAATGGTACAATAATTTGTTTATAGTCAAAATTTGGTATTAATAACTCACCTTTTTTTATCAAGAATTTTTTCAATATTGCTGAATTTACAAAAGCCTTAGATTCCTTTGGAGAAAACCATTTTAAATCTATTGAAAGCGGGAGATATAGTTCAGAGAAAGTCAGTTCTTCTTTTCCACTGCGTTTAAACAAAAAAGAAATGATAATTTTTACTTCAGAATCCATTTTTCTTAAACTCCTTCATATTACTGATTTCTACCAATAATCCTCCGATCCCTAGTTTTTCCCAATAAGTGATATTTATAGGGTCCTTCTCATATACATATATATCATGGTTTATACATAACTCCTTTAGAAAACTACTATATTTAAAATCTCTTTCTACTTGATTTTTCCTATCGAAAACAACCAATCCGTCAACGTCATAAAATGAAAATGATCCCATCTTGGAATCATCTTGATTATTAGGATCAACATTTGTATAAATTTTATTTTCTGTGATCTCTCTTATTAAAGAAATCTCCTGTCCATGCCATAGATTATTTCTCACTGTTATATTTGTCGCACCTGCCATAATAACATCAACAATATCGCCAATAACGCGAGGGCCAGTATCAACCCAGAGAACATGAGTTTTTGACAATTTCTGATATAAACAGAGATTCGGCTTATCTTTTTTTATTCCATCTGTATCCAAGACATAGATTTTTGTATTTTTATCAATCTGTTTAAAAATTTTACTAGATGGTAGAACCTCTTCTTCTTGATCTATAATTATTTTTCCCTTTTTTAGCTGAATTAGTGGAACTATATCCATACATTCACAAACATGTTAAACTACTAAAACTTTTCAGATTGTTTATCGTAATAAATTTAAAGAATATTTTGAAGAGTAGATATGTAAAATTTGATATTTTTATCTTCCAATTCGTTCTTCTGCTTCAGCTATCTTCAATCTAGTCTTTATAACTGTATCTGGATTAAGAGATATACTATCGATGCCGCATTCAACAAGAAATTCTGCAAACTCGGGAAAATCTGAAGGAGCTTGTCCACAGATGCCAACTTTTCTCCATGGGTTGTGGCTATGTGCGGTGTTAATTACCTGGGAGACCAACCGTTTTACTGCATCATTTCTTTCATCAAAAATGTGTGCAACAAGATCAGAATCTCTGTCAAGGCCAAGCGTAAGCTGTGTCAAATCATTTGACCCAATACTAAAGCCATCAAATATGTCTGCAAATTGATCTGCAACTATTACATTTGATGGTATCTCACACATTACATATACTTCAAGATCATTTTCTCCCTGTCTTAGGCCAAACTCTTTCATCACCTCAATTACTTTACGTCCTTCTTCTGGAGTCCTACAAAATGGGATCATGGGTTTTATATTAGTAAGTCCCATCTCATTTCTAGCTTTAAGTAAGGCTCTGCATTCTAGACCAAAAGCTGGTTTGAATTTCTCATCATAATATCTTGAAGCACCTCTCCATCCAATCATCGGATTATGTTCTAAAGGCTCGTAGAGGAATCCACCAATAAGATTTGCATATTCATTGGTCTTGAAATCGGACATGCGTACAATAACATCATTTGGATAAAAACCAGATGCGATCTTTGCTATTCCTGTTGCAAGTGTGTCAACAAAGAATTCTACTTTGTCTTCATATCCAACACTTTTTTCATCAATCTTTTGGATTACCTCTGCTATCTTTGGATCCTCATGCATTCTTTCCCTTAATTGATTGTATTCAAGTAATGCAAGTGGATGGATACCAATATGGGAGTTTATAATGAACTCCTCTCTCGCAAGTCCAACTCCATTATTTGGTATTTGCCCCTGCTGAAATGCTTTTTCAGGCGTTCCAACATTCATCATGATCTGTGTTTTAGTTTCAGGTAGTTTATCTAGTTTGATCTCATCAACTCTGTACTTCAATAAACCTTCGTATATTTTACCAACGCCCTCAGAACAATCAATAGTAATATTTGATCCACCTTGAATTCTTGAGGTGCCATCTCCCGTACCTATAACACAAGGAATGCCAAGCTCTCTGGAAATAATGGCTGCATGACATGTACGTCCACCTCTGTTGGTCACTATTGCACCCGCAATTTTCATTATAGGCTCCCAATCAGGATCAGTCATATCTGTAACAAGTACTTGCCCCTTCTGGAATTTCCCAATATCTTTTGCACTATCGATTACATTAACTTCTCCTTGGCCGATTTTGGAACCAACTGCTTCTCCTTCGGCAAGCAAGTTACCTTCTTCCTCAAGAATATATGTCTGCAATATCGCTAAGTTTTTCTGGGAATGAACAGTTTCAGGCCGTGCTTGGACAATAAAAAATTCGCCGGTTTGACCATCTTTTGCCCATTCGATATCCATTGGTTTTTGATAATGATCTTCGATAACGCATGCCCAATTAGCAAGTTTTAATACTTCATCATCTGAGATTACGAATTTATCTCTGTCTTCCTTGCTAACCTCTTGTTGCTCAGTTTCACTCTCTCCATATATCATACGTTTTTCTTTTGAACCAATTTTTTTCTCAACGATAGGTCTAAAACCTTTCTTGAGTGTTGGCTTAAAAACATAAAATTGATCTGGATTTACTGCTCCTTGAACAACATTTTCACCAAGGCCATAAGCTCCGGTAATGTATACTACAGATTCAAATCCACTTTCAGTATCGATAGAAAACATAACTCCTGAAGACGCCAAATCAGAACGAACCATCTTCTGTACACCAACTGAAAGATATACACTGAAATGATCAAAACCTTTGTCCGTTCTATATGATATCGCTCTATTTGTGAAAAGTGAGGCAAAACAATCACGTACTTTTTCTAGAAGGTGATCCTCTCCTCTGATGTTTAAATATGTTTCCTGTTGTCCTGCAAAGCTCGCATCAGGAAGATCTTCTGCAGTTGCACTACTTCTTACAGCAACATCAACATTTTGACCATAGCGATTTTCCATCTCTCGATAGTGCCTACGGATTTCTTCTTCAAGCTCTGGAGGAATTGGAGCGTTTCTGATAATCTCCCTTATTTTTTGCCCCCTCTCTGCTAGATTGTGAACATCGTGAGTATTAAGGTCAGAAAGAATGTCCTTGATTTTTACATCAATTCCTTCTTTTTCGATCATATATTTGTAAGCATAGGCAGTGATTGCAAAACCTGATGGAACATTAATACCCTTCTCACCAAGATTTCTTATCATTTCACCAAGAGATGCGTTTTTTCCACCAACTGATGGTACATCTCCAATCTGCAGGTCTTCAAACCATTTAATAAATATCTCTACTTCTTCCATATGGCCACCTTTTCTTTCAAATTATTAAGGATATGTTAAGTCCACATCAGTAATGTATATTAAAACCCTTACCCTTTAAATATAAGAATTAGAGAGATATTCATCATATGAATTAAAAAAAGCGATTCGATTACTCCTTTAAAAATACTGCAGCAGCTAGAACGGTTGTCCAAATGCCGTTTTTATCACCTCGTGCAGTTTGTTCTATACCTAGTGTTCGAACAAATCGTCCGCTCATTTTATACTCCTGTTTCCTCTCATCCCATGCTTTGTCTGGATCGAAATCCAACCCTAATGTGGTTGCAAGCATTGTAGCAGCAAGATCTTCGGCATGATCTCTTATTTTCCTACCAATTTCTCCAAAACTGTGGTGCTCTGATATATACCCATATGAGATTTTCCCTTTAGGAGTAGCAACACCTATTGATGCACCAACTAGTCTATTTGGTTCATTGGTACTATTTCGAGACATTACACAATATGTTATCTGTCCAGGTTTAAGTAGAGGAATACCTTTTTTCCTAGGAATAATTTTGCAATTTGGGGGGACAATACTGGAAACATTCACAATA
>RCNB010001451.1_pt1 | contig 14861 bp, 10 predicted proteins | sample 2041321 | NCBI WGS metagenome assembly RCNB01 (sample SAMN09708232, study PRJNA481090) | Marine sediment metagenome, whole genome shotgun sequencing project. | reverse complement strand
TCTTCACTTGTTCATAAATCCAATAGCCTTAGTTTGTGAAAAAAGCCAAATGCCAAAATTAGGGCAGGAACTTTTGCAACCTAATGAAGCCCCATGCGTTAAAGGTAATATATGGGAGAAAAAAGCGAGGGGAATCTCTAAGTGGCGCTTGTTGCGGCACTATCCGTTCTCGGCCTTACTGTAAGCTTATCGCTTTCCCGGCCAACGATCGGTCGCATCCGAATAGAACCGGCTTTTGCTGCCATCATCGGCGCGCTTGTGACCGTAAGTGCCGGTCTGCTTCCGTGGCCAGCTTTGTTCAGCACACTCGAATTTCTCTCCCTTCCTGTCCTCACCATCGTAAGCCTTATGGTCATTACTTTGATTGCCGAGATGGCAGGTTTTTTCCGGCTCCTTGCCTGGCGGATAGCAAAGGCAGCAAAAGGTGACGGGCTCAGGCTATTTACTTACCTCTTCTTTACAGGGACGATAACTGGAACGCTTTTCACCAACGATGCAGCTGTCTTGATTTTCACACCTATGGTCTACCATTTGATCGAAGAAATCGCAGATGACTCCTGGGAAGCGGCAAACAAAGTTCCCTATTACTTCGCAGTCCTGTATGTCGCCAACCTTGTCGGGGCATTCATCGTCAGCAATCCGATCAACATCATCGTTTCCGGTTGGTTCGGGATTGGATTTACCGAGTATGCAGTTTGGATGATCATCCCCGCTGTGGTAAGCATGATTGTGACATACTACGGCATGCGGATTTTTTTCCGCCGATCGATTCCGAAGAGATGTCTAGCAGAGCCGCAGAGCGAGGTTAAAACAGCAAGCTCCGGTTTTATGATCACAGCCGGTGTGGTGCTGGTTCTCACGTTATTGGGTTTTTTTTCAGAGGGATTGACAGGAATTCCGGCCGGGTATGTCGCTGCCGTGGCAGCGATTGTCCTAGCCATTGTTCATCAGACACTAGGGCGCGGCTCGCTGGTGAGGGTCGCAAAAGGAATTGGCTGGGATGCCATAATTTTTGTGGTGGGAATCTTCATCGTCGTAAGTGGACTCCGAAACGCGGGCTTTACCAATATTATCGGCAACATAATCATGAAGGCATTGGGTTCTGGCGAACAAACGGCAACATTTGCAACCGGTTTCATCGCAGAAGGCTGTTCAGCTTTTATGAACAATCATCCCGTTGCAGGCATCATGGCGATGGCCATTCGCGATCTGTCTCTGGCAGATATCAGCACGCGATTGTTGGCTTTCTCTGCTTTGATCGGCGGTGACCTCGGTCCGAAGATGCTTCCGATCGGCTCGCTCGCTGCGCTGATGTGGTTCCGGATTCTTCGAAGCAAAGGGGTTGAGATTTCCTACTGGCAGTACATCAAACTCGGTGTGCCTGTGACCTTGGCCGCAATTCTCCTGTCTATTCTCACCCTGAACTTGGAGTATTTCATTTATCTTTTTTTCAAGTAGATCGCCAACACTTCGGCTCCCATTCATGACATATTTTTATTGATCGAAAGCGCTTTGGCCTTCAGTGCCAGAATTTAATCCCAGCACCAAGTTTCTGTTCAGGATGGCTTCTTCCAGCGTTGTGCCCGATGTGATGAGGTCGTGATACCTTACGGCAAAAATCTTCAGCTGCGGCAGCTCATTCTGTATCGAATTTGCCCAGACCGTTTCCAAATACAATAAATCGCCACCAATAGGCAGAAGCAATGTGCCTCCGCGGATCACCTCAGAAGCATGCCGGATCCACATCGTAACTTGCTGGTGGACAGGCCGGTCGTTACAGATATAGGCATCATTTTGTTCTGGACCGGGGACAAATACGCCCTGGGGAATCCGCAGATTGATAAGCCGGCCATAGTCCTCGGGGTCTTGAAAAGCGATGATAAGCGAGCGCAGGTTCCTTGCCCCTTCGGGAGTAAACGGTAAAAGCATGACATATTTCAGCTCACCGGCATTGCCTGCCTCAATTCCCTCGGGAAGATCGGCTGGATCAAGGAGTATATTGTATCCCTCGTAGGAAAAAGTCAGCTGATCCTCGGTCCCGAATCCGCTCAGACCCCGGCCGATGGAGCCGATTGTCTCGTCGGCGTCATCCCATAAATCTTCGAGATTGTAGAACTCGATAGGGTATTTCTGGTGATAACGTTTGTAGATGTCATCGAATTGGATGTGAAACCATTGCAGCGGATAAGTGAGTTGCGCTTTGACCTCCTCCGGCATGGCAGAAATCGGTTCAAAAAGATCGTGGTAAACCCTGGACCATGTGTTGACAATCGGATCATCCGCAATCTTGTAGAAGTGCACTTCTCCGCTGTAGGCATCTATGGTGATCTTCACAGAATCTTCCGCGTAGTTAATGATGCGTTCCGGGAATGTCTCGATGGCGCGCTCGTCGGCCTTGTCCCCCAGGACTTCACGGAAGGAGTAAGGATACTCCTTGCTGGTTGTGAGCCCGTTGACCATCCACAGGACCTTTTTATCGGCGATGAACGCATAGGGATTGCTGTCGAGGAACAGAAAGGGAGCAATAGTGCTCGCCCTTATCATCGGTGTGCGTCGGATGTGCACGCGCGTTTTTTCATAGTCGATGTAGCGTGAGAAAAGGAACGCGGTGACATTCTTGGTGTGAAATGCAAAAATCAAGCGGCGGAAAAAAGAACTCACATCAAGCCCGTCGATGAGATCCTCTGGAAAAGTGAATTCCCGGCGGCTTTGCTCGGTGGCATAGTCAAACTCTTTAAGGTACTTGATATTGGTCAGGACGTAGTCGTCTTTGGCGCCTTCTCCGAAATAGATCCGAGGTTCATGCTCAAACACCGGGTGTGTTACCATCGGAGGCACATCCTTGACCGCATATTCGGGAGCTCCCATTTCGTCGATACTGTTGGCGGGACTCATGACGAGTCCCATTCCGTGGGTAAGAAGAAGGGCGGCGGATCCCCAATATTTGAGCCATTCCTTTTTCCCGATGAATGCTAGGGAGGGAAGCTCGCGAACAGCGCTGACAAACATTTGCTTTTGGCCATCTACAGAATAGCGAACGCCATCTACGGACAAAAAATCATAATATGGGCGTAACTGTTGCTGTTGTTGGTAGATGCTAAGCATCGGACCGAATACCATGGTCGAGTCAGAGACGTTGATGCGGTCATAATGATGGAGGTCGGGTGGTTCCTCGAGGTATGTCACCCATGTGGGTAAAAAAGGGGCGTTCTGCAATGTCTTGCTGGCCAGCAAGTTTTCAGGAGGCAAAGGTTTCTTGGGTAAGTTCCACTCATAGGTCTCAATGTTGCCGAGGCGATACGCTTCATTCGTAGCCTCTATGTGGCGGTCGATGTATTCCAGCTGTATGTAGGGTTCATTAGGTTTCACAAAAAAACTGTCTCTTATGATGACACAGAGCGAGAAGCCTATGTAAATGGCAAGAAGTCCAAAACCCACCCTTGCCGGTATCCGCATCAATCGGGCAACGTGACCGGCAGGATGAAGATCCTCTGGGTCGGACGTCCGGGTAATCCAGCCATAATGTTTGTTGATCCGGTGGAAAATATATGCTGCCAGAAGAAAAATGCCCACAACAACAATGGTTGCGAGATAGATTCTGTTAAGACTTGAAAAAAATCCTTTCAAATCCAGGTAATCGGCGCCGGTACGAACTCCAGAATCCTCGTTGTTCTTGAATAATAGGCTGTAACGGCCAAAAAAGGTCCCTATCGTAACGACCACACCAAAGCATAAGAGGAGAATCCGAAAGTACAGGGGTGAGAAAAACAGGGCTATTGTAGTCCTGATTTTTGTGTGGGATTTTTGCAGTATCCTCTTTACGGTTAACTCGTTCCACCGAGCTATCAGAAAAGAGACTAGGCTGAGCAGAATCAAAAATCCAAGGGCCGTGAGAATTATCCGTAACGCAGGAAGAACATAAACATAAAATCCAATATCCTTGCCAAAGACAAGATCCCTCTTGCCGAATGGAACCCCGTTGAATAACAACAGGAACTGGAGGTAGTCTTGAGCGAGCAACCACCCTGCGAACGCGCCGACCCAAATACTTAAGTGGATGGTGGCCCTCTTCAACAAGCGGCTCACGGCGTGCAAACGCATAGGTATATAAATGGCCAGCGCAACGGCAATGCCGTAAATCGTGAACAGGAAAATTTGCATGCGGATATTGGTCCAGAAGATCGATTGAAATCCAAGAGAAAGGTTGAACCAGTACTGGACGAAGTAATCGGGAATGGCATTGGCGATCAAGAGGGCGAACAAAACCCAAATCCAGAAGGAAAAGGATCGCCAAAGCGTGCGTGGTGTTGGGATGTAAGGGAGGAGGCCGGAAATCGATGGCTCACTCATTTTTTTCGCCACCGGGATTTGAAGTTTGAGGAATTTCTGTGGGGATTTTTATATAGGATTGATCGAAGAAATTCCTCCATGTATCCAGAATGCTTGGGTGTTTGCTGAGAAAAAGAGAAAACAAGAAAAAAACAAAAGTTAACCCATTGATAAGAAGGGAGTCGAGCAAACTGACTGTTGTTGCACTTAGGTATCCCTCCCCGAAAATCCGGAACATGAATACCGAGATCAGCTCGTAAATGCCGAAACTTGCAAAGGTATAAGGAATGACTCTCGCGATGTTGGCGACAGCTATGACGATGGCGAAATGGATAAAGGTCAAGTCCTTCATCAATATGTAGTCGTCCATCGGAGAGGAAAATGCCTGCTTGATAGACCAGTACCCGATAATCTCGATTCCTAGCGTGATGGCAGACAGAATGGTAAGACCAAACAGGAGCCGGGGTTTGCTGCGCAATTCTTTCAGGGCTTGTACCAATGCCTTTCCGTTGAATGCATCCCAGATGCGGGCAGGAATGTTGTATCTCTTGATTTTATCTTTTGTAGGACCGAGGGGCCGTGTCAAGATCACGACAGCGGCAAAAATCAAGGCGGTCCACAGGAATGGCTCGACCGCACCCTCCCAGCCGAGATAGATCAATCCTCCCAGGAGAACAACGGTGATTCCGATGACTTCAAAAATGCGGTTGTAGTAAACGACTTGTGTTGCAGGTTTTTCAGAGGCTCCATTTTGCCTCAATGCCTGTGCTGTTCCCAGGTCACCAGGTCCGAACGGAAAAAACAGATTGATGCCACGGCCGAAGTAATAGGTGGAGATCTGACCTCTCAAAGAGGAAGGGATCTTGAAGTGACTGGCTAGAAAGCGCTGTCTGATTCCTCGAAGGAAAAGGGCGATGCTGACGAAGAGCAGAGCGATCAGAAAAGGAGCCCAGCCGAATTTTCTGCTGGAAACAGAGACCAGGTCCAAATCGACTTTTAGGATTCCTTTTCCGACATCCGCGACCTTGACAATGCTCAGGTCGGCCAGTTCGTCAAGAATACGGAAATTGGCGAACATCTCGAGAATTCCCTTTTGGAAGGCAACGGCATCCCAAGGAGAAGGCCCTTCCGCATCGGGCACCAGGATCAGGAAGATGAATAACATCAGAAGGAATGCAAAGGCATACCCCCATCCTACGGATGCCGATAGAGGTCCGCGGCCGTCCGATGTCAGCATGTTTGACTTTCCGTCCATTTTACCTCCTCTGCGGTAATCGCTGCCGTCCCTCTGGCGGTCCTTTGGCCTTCTGTCTTACTTGCGATGGGAGCTCATTGAACCAAGGCAGTTCGTTGGCCTTCTGTTCCTCGGCCTCTGAAATCTCGAAAAGCCGAATGGCGTCCTCGAGGTCTATAGACATAGTGGTGCGTCCCCGGTAGACGACGGAGAAGAGCTTGATTTGTGGTAATCGATTCTGGAGGGAAACAATCCAGAGCGGTTCAATATAGAGCAAGTCCCCTGCAACAGGTACCAGGATGGTGTGTCCGCGGATGACCTCGGAACCATGCCTGACCCAAAGGGTTATCTGTTGGTTCACCTGGGCGTCGTTATCGATGCTCGTGTCAGCCTGTTCCGGACCCGCGATGAAGGTGCCTTGTGGAACCCGGAGGTTGAGAAGCTTGCCATAATTCCCCGGGTCTTGCAAAACGATCACAAGGGAACGGAGGTTACGAGCCCCTTCCGGAGTGTAGGGCATCATCATCACGAATTGGAGCTCACCCGGCTCTCCGATATCGGTCCCTGGAGGAAGATCTGCCGGGTCCACCAAGATATTATAACCTTCATACGAGAAAGTCATCTGATCTCCGGTGCCGAATTCGGTCAGGCCGGCACCGAGGGATCCAAGGACTTCATCGGCATCGTCCCAGAGGTCTTCCACGTTGTAAAACTCGATCGGGTGTTGCTGGTGGTACCGTTTGTAGATATCATCGAACTGAATATGAAACCACTGCAACGGATAGGTCAATTGTGATCTGACGCCCTCTGGCATAGCGGAAATCGGTTCAAACAAACCGGGATAAACCCTATCCCAGGTGTCGATGATAGGATCTTCGGCGATTTTGTAAAAGTGCACTTCACCTGTATAGGCATCAACGCATATCTTCACCGAGTCCTCTGCGTAGTTGATGATCCTTTCCGGATACTTTTCAACGGCGCGTTCATCAGCCTTGTCGCCGAACACCTCGCGGAATGAATAGGGGTAATGTTTTGTTGTCGTCAAGGCGTTTACCATCCATAGGATCTTTTTGTCCGCTATAAAGGCGTATGGATTTGTGTCCAGGAATAAGAAAGGCGTGATCCGCCGGATTCTTTGCATCGGCGTCCGGTATATTTGGACTCGGGTCCGGTCATGATCAATGAAGTCTGTGAACAAAAATTCCGGAATATCCATGGTGTCCAGCGCAAAAATCAGACGTTTGAAAAAAGAGTCAACCGGAATGCCGCTTTCCACCTCGGGAGAGTAAACGTTTTCCTTCCGAAATTGATCTGTAGCGTGGTCGAACTCCTTCAGATAACGGATGTCGGTCAGGATATAATCGTCCTTCGCGCCTTCTCCAAAATAGATGCGTGGTTCCGTCTCGAATTGGGGGAAGGATGTCTCAGGCGGGACACTGTGCAGGACGTAAACCGGGCTTCCTTCTTGATTAAGCTCATTGACAGGGCTCATCACGAGTCCGAGGCCATGTGTGTACATCAGGGCAGAACTTCCCCAGTGACTCAGCCAAGCTTTGGGCCCTCTTAAACCCCGTGAGGGGAGTTCGCGGGCCGCGCTGGCATACATCCGCTTTTCTCCATCGATGGTGTAACGCACGCCATCCACAGAGATAAACTTGTAGTAGGGACGAAGCTGTTGCTCCTGTTCGTAAAGCTCCAACACTGGCCCATAGACCATAGTTGTTCCTGCTGCCAGGACCCTTTCGAAATGATGAATGTCAGGAGGCTCTTCCAAATAGCTGACCCATGTAGGCAGGATGGGTGCATTCTGCACGGATTTGCTCTCGAGTAATTTTTCCGTTGCAAGGGGTTCTTGGGGCGGTTTCCATTCGACGGTTTTGATGTTGTCAAGCCGGTAACCTTTTAAAGTTGCGGCAATGTGGCGCTCGATATAGGGAATCTGAATAGTGGGCTCGTTCGGAGCCACGATAAGATGATTTTTGAGAACAACACCTAAGAAAAAAGCCAGATCCACAGCCAGAAGGCCGATTACGATCCGGGCTGGGACTCTTAATGAGAAACGCCACCTTGAAAAGTCGTCTTCGTCTGGATCAACAGGTTTGGCAACTTTTCTTGTGGCTTTCATCAAAAGGAATAGGGTGATGCCAACGGTAACCATTATTCCCAGCTCTATCAAGACCGAAACATGGATAATATTCAGGGTGGAGAACAAGCCGTTGATGTCCAGATATTCCGCACCCAGTCGGACTCCTGATGCCTCGTTGTCCTTGAATAATAGACCATACCGACTGAAAAACGTTCTTGCAGTCAGGGATAGGCCAAAAATGAGCAGGTACAGGTTCAGGGGATTTGTGATCATCAGTCCTGTTTTTTGGAGGAAAGAAATTTCGTTTTTTTGGAAAACTCCTTGTGAGCGGAGCTGGTGATGCCGGGCGATAACCGCAGCCACCGCTCCCGTTATTACCAAGGCCGTCAGGAAGGTCAGAGAAATCCGGATCACTGGCAGAGTAAATGCATAAAAACTTATATCATTTCCAAATACAGGATCTTTTTCTCCAAACGAGACGGCCTTAAAGGCCAAAAGATAATTCTGGTAGGAGAGCGAAAGGAGCCATCCCGCGAAAAGGCCGATCCAAAGGCCGATTTGTATTCCGGCCTTGCGGAATGTCGGCGTGGTGGCGAAAGCTCGGAAAGGAATGTAGACGACGAGGGTGAATAGGATGAAACATGTGGCAATGAGGATGAGGTTTACGGTGAAATTGGTCCAAAACACATCCTGCCATCCGAGATGTTTCAGAAACCAGTAATCAACGATAATCTTAGGGATGGCTCGCAGAATAATCAGGAGGTACGCGACGTTGAACCAAAATGACAGGGACCGCCACATATGGGAGGGGCGAAGGATTTTCGGGAAAAAGGGCGGGCTGTGAAGAAACTCATTGTGAATGTCCTCATTCATTCCGCACTCCTATCTTCGGCTAGAATAGTCCAACATATTTTAACAGTTACCTGCAAGCTTCCGATGCGTCAACGATTAGAGGTTCTAATCGTAAACGAATGCATGAATTTAGACACACCGGAGTAAAGAGAACAATCGCTCGCTAGCCTTTGTTCTCTCTGAATTAAGGCCCTATAAATCAGTGGCTATCACTCCTTTTTCTGTTCCGTGTAGCTCAACTCTATCGAGAATCCTCTCTCGCTTGCGCTAATTTCGTAAGTGGCGAAATCCTTAACCTCGAACTCAGTTTCCTCGAGCTTGAAACCGCCGGTTTCCAGGATATCGGTTCCCAAACGCTTCAGGAGCGCACCGACTTTTTTCATTGGTTCATCGAAAAATTCTTTGGAATATCTCGGTCCTGTTGCCCGCTTCCGTGGGGGAGTTTCCCCGAACTGTAATCCAATCCGGATGCGATGAGCTTTTTTGTCTGGGGTAACCAAGTGTGTAAGACCGAATTGAAGGTTTTCCTTTACATCGAGGGTTGTCTCACCCACCTTCACTTTGCCCGCTTTTAGATCACCACTCAGGGACTCGAGCAGCTTGGCAACTGCCTTTTGATCAACGCCTGTGGATTCCTTTATGGCAAGCTCTTTGATCCAGCCACGCTGCTCCTGTTCAACGTCATCCACTTCGTCTTGAGGAGTTGGAAAACTTGCCTCCCCATATTTGACATCGAAGTAGAAAGTGTATGGCGGTCCACTCCCGCGTGGTCGGCTGCTGTGCGTCAAGCGTTGCACGACTGTGGCCGTGCCCTCAAAGGCCACACTGTGATCATCCAAAACAAAGGCGCCTTTGCTTGCAAGAGTCTCTCCGACCTTGGCCACAATTTCGGCTAATTCTGCTGGTGCCCCGGCCTGGCTCCCGGCTGCGTATGCAACGAGGGTATTGGCCGGCATGGGACGTTCAATACCTGCAGCGATCTCAACCTGCATCACTGTACCTCCCCGCATTTTCCTAACGTTCCATTCCAATCCACCTTCACCGGTGAGGGCGAAGGATTTACCACCTGCCGTGACTTGACCTTTCTGTTGGATCTCCTTGCCTAGCCGCTCGAGCAACTTTCCCACCTCTGCCATATCGATGGAATCTGTTTCATAACCATACGACGGTCCCTGGGTCTGCTGAGCTTGTTGTCCGCTCACTCCGAAAACGCGGAATCCCAAAAACAGACAGAGCGGAACAAAGAGTAAAGCGAGAACATAAGTCTTTTTCATCCCAACCTCCTTTTACTTTGCCTTTTTTTCTATATATGATTTTGATATTTTCCAGACATATAATCCGGATATACCAAATTATTTGTAATGTCCGTGATTTTGACCATCTGTGATGTTTAGGGATTGAACAATCTCCATCAATCGGGACATGTCTGTTCCACCGTTCAAAACAAAAGATAGCGTGCTGTCACTCCAGGAGAGAATAGTCCTTTTGCTTTGTTTCTCAGATTCAGCATCGGTAGCGTTTATCACCATGCGACACAAGGAAATTAAAAAGCGGCTTCTCATACCTGCGATAAAGGATCTCAAAAGCTATTTCATCTCCATTACGAAAACTTAGCATCAATTCTTCGTCCGTTCCCCTAAGCGAGCCATTCTGTTTTTGTTTAGCCCATACTCCTTTAAACGCGTGTGGCTTCGATAGGCTGCAAAAAATCTTCTTACTCATCGAGTGATCCAAATCAGCCGTTCTCCAAGGATTGTATGTTTTTTTCCCCAATATTGACAGGATTTTCTTCAAGTTATAATCTTGTTAGCATCAAACAAACGGAGGATATTATGAAGAATACATTGCTGAGTTTCTTCCTGATTCTCTGTGCGGTTATTCTGTATGCGGAGAAAGTGGCGGAATTTCCCGAACTGATGCAACCTGTCAGAATCACGATCGACGGGAATGAGATGTACATTGTTGATGGCCGGACAAAGATCGAAGTGTATTCCGTATCGGAGCAGAAGTTGCTGCGTGAGATTTCAAAGAGTGGCCAAGGACCGGGAGAGTTCCGGTATCTTCCTTTTTTAAAAATTTTTCCCGATTCGGTATTTCTCGGGGCATACAACAAGATAATGATATTTTCTAAAGACGGAAAACTCACAGAGGAAAAAAGGCTGTATCCGATCACCAAAGCATTCCCGGTGGAAGATAACTATGTCTCTTTTGGAACCGAAAGGGAGGGGGAAGATATCTATCGAACGGTTAATCTTTTAGGTCCAGACCTGAGGAAGAAAAAAGAGCTTCACCGGCATTTGAGAATACGAAGAAAGGGAGGGATCAATCCGATCCAGGACTATATGGATTTTGATACACCCGGAGATAAAATTTTCATCGCCGACAGCCGAGAGGGTTTTGTGATCGAAGTTTTTGACAGCTCAGGAGAGAAGCAATACACGATCAACAAAGAAGTAAAAAAAAATCGGATCACGAACGAATTCAAAACAGCGTACGTAGAACAGCTGACATCGAGGCCTGGAGGCCAGGGACAAGAATGGAAGGTGGCAATCGACCGGTGGGGTGCGGAATATGACAGATTTTTTCCGGACATCAGGGAATTTCAGGTTGCCGATGACAAGATTTATGTGCAGACCTACAGGACAGAACAGGGGAAAACCGAATTTGTCGTCATGGATTTGGAGGGAAATTCATCCAAGTCGGTCTTTTTGCCCCTGTATGAAGAGGGGAGTTTGGTCGATAAACATGTCTATTCTTTTTCCAACGGAAACTATTTTTATCTAAAATACAATGACAACAAGGAAATATGGGAGCTTCATCGGTTCCTATTATAAAAGGGGACGGTTCTATTTTTTTATTAGTAAATATTTGAGGTCAAGGTTTGACCCCATCAGGGATGGATGATGGCTTTGATGACGCCGTCCCGGTAGTTTTCAACCAGATCGAATGCCTTCTGGGTTTCTTCCAGGCGGAATGAGTGGGTCACCATAAAGTCTAAATCTATCATTCTCCGAGAGATGAGGGCGATTGCCGCAGGGATGCAGTCATTCTGCCGCCGGACGTTCCGAATAGTGATCTCCTTGCGGCGGAGCATGTGGGCGTCGAGGGTAACATGGTCGGTCTCGGGAATGCCGACGATCATCAATTTTCCTCCCGGCTTGAGCAGTTCCACGGCTTGGTCCAAGGCTTCCTGATCGCCGCAGCATTCGAACACCGCATCCAGCCCCGATGGCTCGGTTTCCCTGATTTTTTCGACGATGTCCATCCGGTCAGGATTCCCTGTCCAAATAGCTCCAACTTTTCGGGAAGCCTCTAGGCGATCGTCAATTTTGTCCGTCACGTAAATTTTTTGGATTCCGATGTCCTTGGCCGCTGATCCGACACTCAAGCCGATAGGTCCCACTCCCAGAATGGCGATTGCAGAAGCATGGAAGTCATCCAACAATCGGATTGCGTATATCCCGATGGATAATGGTTCGGCTAAAATACCCAGTTTTGTATAAATTCCCTCTTCAAGGAGATAACAATTGGATTCTGGCATCACGATAAATTCCGCTAAGCTCCCGTCCAGCTGTCCCGGGCAGCCGAGAAAACGGAGGTTTCGGCATGTATTCGGCCGGTATTCCAGGCACTGATCGCATTTCCCGCAAGAGACAGCCGGATCTACAACCACTCGGTCGCCCGGTTTGACTTTTTGGACATCTCTTCCCGCCTCTTCGACTTCAGCCACACATTCATGCCCGATGATGAATGGAAACCGGACCTCTTCGCTCCCGATTCTCCCGGTGGAATAATACTGGAGGTCTGAACCACACAGGCCGACTGCAGCAATGCGGAGCAAAACATCCCTATCTGTTTGGATGGAAGGTTGAGGCACATCCCCAAGTTCGATTTTCCGGATGTCGGTCAGAACGGCGGCTTTCATATCATCGGCCAAAAGGATTTTCGCCTGAATAAAACATGCTCTCTGGATGATTGAATCCGATATCTTCGACACCAAGCATTTTTGTCGCGCTAAAAAGTGCTTTTCCTGTGTGTTTAAATGCCACGGCCGTGTGGTGGGGGAATCTTTTTCCGATCAGGACATGGCGATAAAACCGCCCCATTTCTTTTATGGCAAAAACCCCGATGCTCCCGAAAGATTTGGGATCGATATTGAGGATTTCTCCCTCTGCCACATAGGCGCGGAGTTCGGCATCGGCTGTTGACTGAAGCCGGAAGATGGTGATCTCTCCAGGACGGATCCTTCCCTCCAGTGTACCACGTGTGATATCCGGCTCTTTGCCCGCCTCCAGCATCCGGTTCATGATGAGCTGGAATTTCATCGCGCCGTCCAACAAACAGGAAGCCGCCGTGTTCCCGCAGTGGAAGCCCATGAAAAGGTCGCTGAGCTTATAATTTCCGACATGATCCCTGGCTTCTTCATACATATCCGAAGGAACCGTGTTGTTGATATCCAGCAAGGTGGCTGGAAGCTCGGTGGCGCAGGTGGCCATGTATTCGCTCATTGCACCATAGATGTCCACCTCGCAGGATACAGGTATTCCCTGGGCGGCTAACCGGGAGTTCACATAACAAGGGACAAACCCGAAATAACTCTCGAATGCCGGCCAGCACTTATTGGCAAACACGCCAAACTCCGAAGCACCCAGATGGTCTTCCCGGAATTTGGTCAGGGCCACTTCGTATTGCGCCAATTTTTCGAGAAGGTCCGGATAAGCGTTCCCCTTTCCCAGCTCCTTGGCCATGTCCTCCACAACACCTTTTACGGCAGGATCCCCCTCGGCCTTGAGAAAGATGTCGTAAAGGTCCAGCTCGCTGTTTTCCATGATCTCGACACCCAGGTCATACAGGGGTTTGATAGGGGCATTACAGGCCAGAAAATCTTGGGGCCTGGGACCAAATGCAAAAATCTTGAGTTTTTTCAGGCCGTTGATGATCTTGGCAACCGTGACAAAGTCAGCGATTTTGTCGGCCACGTCTTTGGCCGTGCCGACAGGGTATTCTGGGATGTACGGAGTGAGCTTCCGCAGCCCAACGTTGTAGGATGTGTTCAGCATTCCGCAGAAAGCATCCCCCCGCCCATGTATCAGGTTATCCTTGGTCTCCTCTGCCGCTGCCACGAACATCACCGGCCCGTCGAATTTCTGGGCAAGCAGGGTTGTGGGGCCTTCAGGTCCGAAATTCCCGAGATAAATAGCAAGGGCATCGATGTTCTTGCTTTTGATCTCTTTGAGGGCTTTCAAGGAATCTTTTTCGTTTTCGACGACGGTGTCGATTTCGGTTATGGAAATTTTTTTTGTTGCACATTCTTTCACGACTTTTTCCCGTCTCGATCTCGAGAGCTCAACAGAGAAACAGTCGCGGCTCACAGCCACGATTCCCAGGTTGATATCCGGAAGGTTTTTCATTTTTTCTCTCCCTTTCTGTTCTGCCCGTAGTAAGCATCCGGGCCATGTTTTCTGCAAAAATGTTTGTTTAAAAGGCTGTCGGGAATGCCTCCACGCTGGGCATCGAGCATCAAGGTACCGAATGCCATCTTGGCGACCTTCTCCAGGATCAGGCCGTTTAAAGCGGCCTCTTCGGGCGACTTTCCCCAGGTAAAAACACCATGGCTAACGACCAGGACACCTGGCATTTCCATTGGATCGAGATCTGCGAACCTCTCAACCACCAATTTACCGGTGTTTTTTTCGTAATTCTCTACAATCTCCTCATCTGTGATCATTCGGGTGACCGGGACAGGCCCGTAGAAGTGGTCAGCATGAGTGGTCCCCAGGCAAGGAATTTCCTTGTTGGCCTGGGCGAACATTGTGGCGTATTCGCTGTGGGTGTGGGTGACGCCGGAAATTTTTTGGAACGCTTTGTAAATCTCCAGATGCGACGGCGTATCCGAGGACGGATAAAGCCTGCCTTCGATCCTGTTCCCTTCAAGGTCGACAACCACCATGTCATCCGGCATCAACGCATCGTAAGCCATGCCGCTGGGTTTGATCACGACCAGTCCCTGGTCTCGATCAATCCCGCTGACATTCCCGAATGTGTGTGTGACCAGATTATATTTCACCAGATCCAAATTGGCCTTCCAGGTTTTTTCTTTGAGTTCTAAAAGCATCAATCCTCCCTTGTTTGGGTTTCGCGGATTATGAGCAGGTCTTTCATGACATTGTGAAGCGAGCCAGACCAGCCTTTCCGGCCGAAAGCATCGTGCAACTGGCTGTATAATTTGTATAGATCCTGATAGACTCGATGGTTTTTAAGATCCGGCGTGTAGGAAATCTTTTTTATGCCGCACATGGCGGCCTGCGCCTCGGGAAAACTCCCGTACCCTCCTGCTTCCCGTCCTGCCACCACAGCACC
>RCNB010001594.1_pt1 | contig 14871 bp, 13 predicted proteins | sample 2041321 | NCBI WGS metagenome assembly RCNB01 (sample SAMN09708232, study PRJNA481090) | Marine sediment metagenome, whole genome shotgun sequencing project. | reverse complement strand
TTATCCCGAAACCACCTGTGAGCCGGAAGGTTATAGAGCCGAAGTCAACACCGCCAGCGATTTCAGCGGGACGAATTTCGGCGCGACCATTATGTGCATAGCAAAATGTCAGCCACAGTCTGACAAATGGCACATCTAGTTGGCATCAGGCACTTTTTCATTTCCCCATATTTAGACACACAATTAACGCGCGATTAATTGATTTGGGTATTTGTAGCTTGGTGATCTTAGTAAAGATTCTAGATTGAACTCACCGAAATATTCAAAGAAAATTAGTCGCATGGTTCAGAGCCGTGAGGCCAAATATAGGCGCAATTAGTCTCGGTTCTGCGTGATTTCACACCCATATGGGTGTTTTTCGTGAAGAACCTTGTGGACTACGGTTGTGTTCTAAACCCTTCCCTGGTTCTGCTTTTCAACCAGAATTTGAGCCCTATTACCGTGATAATCGGTATCAAAATCATCGCCCTTCCCCTTCAATCCTTACTTATTAGCACCTCGCTCGGCGTGTACTTATGCAAATCCACCACCTTTGCATAAACCGCTGTAATAGCGATCGAACTATGGCCGAGCAGATCTGCGATCGCCTCAGTCGGAACTCCCGCATATAAGAGCCAGACTGCCATCGAATGTCGTAAGCTGTGGCAACTCCGCCCGGGCTGTTTTAGGCCTGCCTGACGAAGATATTTATCCACAATCGATCGAGCCCCGCGCGGACCCAATCTCTGGCCTTTGGTGCAGTTGTTCAATGCATTAGAGAACACCAGTTGTTAGCCTCCTTCAAGCTGAGAAATGAGGTTCTCGGTGTATGCAATCAGAAGATCCACTGCTTCAGGCAGTGTAATGAACTGTATTCAAGGTTAATTGGCATATGTATAAAGGTTTCCCAACATGTAAAATCAGGGGTAACTGACTATATAGCAAACACGAATTATTCTCATTAGTAATTGACGGAGGAATATTTGATATTCCGATTATTGGAATTATCGGAAACAAGAATGGATGTTATGAGCAGAAGCTATACGGAGACCTCACGGATGTGAACCCAGTGGTCTAAAACCCCTACCGCGGACCTCACGGATCCCTGTTTTCGCGAACCGTGTGGTCAGCTCAAGGTGGATAGCCGTGTGGACTACGGTTGGTTTTCTTACCCTTCTCTGGTTCTGTTTTTTACCCGAAATTTGGTTCCGGTTAATGGATGTTATCAGAACTCCGATCACTATACAAATTTAATATAGGTGTCTGAGAACATACCACCGAAAATACTAGCGGCAGTGAACCAGGAGGTTGGGGGCCTCCCGACCGCCATTATTAGAAAGAAAAAAACCGCGATTCTTGCGGAGGCCTTTGGCATCCAATTAGTGCGACGTGCGGGATGAATCTTGCGACCTTGGACTTAAAAGCCCTTGGGTCAGGAGTTGTTATCCTAGTGGAAAGGGGGGTTTAGTCCTATTCATGTACATATCCTTATGTGTATCTAACGCCCAATTATTACCCACCGCCCGCGCATAATTTGGACGTCAGGTGAGGTTGGAGTACAAACACCCCTTCACCAACGAACACATTCTTAATTACGTACAACTTTACAGGCTCAACCAACTTCGATTTAAACACTCCTTCGCAAAAAAACAGGTTGGGTGGTCGGGAAAGTGCGCATCCCATTAGTGCAAATTGGAATGCTGCAAGCACACCAACAATTAAAGAATGGGATTTCAAACTGTGGTAGCTAATTCCAAAGCAGCGAGCGTTCAGTTTTCTTGTCAAAAAACTGGGACTTTTTTGTATTGAAACCAAGTTTTACCCTATCACCAGATTTCAAGCTTAAAGTTGGATCGACCAACAAGTAATAATGAATATCTCCAATTTTCGCGTCAACCAGGTGATCACGACCGAGTGGCTCGACGCCGAAGACCTCGCCTGGGATGCCCTCATTATCAATCATGATATCTTCAGGTCGGAAACCCATAATCACACTACCTTTGGCAGCCGCCTTTTCCCCTCGATCGGCAGGTATGACCAATTCGAGTCCTTCGTGACGGGCGTGATAAGCGCCGTTTGTCTGAGAAACATCCACTTCAGTAAAATTCATAGGAGGGTTGCCCACAAAATGAGCAATGAAAAACGTGCGCGGCCGGTCGTACACTTCATTAGGGGTGTCGTAGGCGTGCAACTGCCCATCCTTCATCACGGCGATGCGATCCGCCATCGTCATCGCTTCGACCTGATCATGCGTGACGTAAATTGACGTGATACCCAAATCGATTTGCAGCCGTTTGATTTCACCGCGCATCGAAAGCCTCAGCCGCGCATCAAGGTTTGACAGAGGCTCATCAAACAACAACAGCTCCGGCTCTTTTACTAAGGCTCTTCCAAGAGCGACGCGTTGTTGTTGACCGCCAGAAAGAAAGGCCGGTTTGCGATCCATTAATTTGCCGATGCCCATCATGTCGGCCACACGTTGAGACCGTTCGATCATCTCCGATTTCGGCGTCTTCATCAGCCTGAGTGGGTAGCTGATATTTTGCATGACGGTCATATGAGGGTAAAGGGCATAACTTTGGAACACCATACCGATGTTGCGATCTTTGGGGCCGACTTCGTTAACAACACGGTCATCAAATCGGATGGTGCCCCCAGAAGGTTTGTAAATCCCAGCGACCATCAGCAATGTGGTGGTTTTACCACAACCGGAAGGGCCTAAGAAGACTACGAATTCACCATCATTAATATCTAAGTTGATGGCTTCGACACCGACAACTTTGCCCCACCGTTTCGTGAGATTTTCAAGTCTAACTTTCATAAGGGTCCCTTAATTTACTCAGCAGTCTCGAAGAGCGGAAATTTTTCTGACGGACGGTTTCCGATTCAAGCACCACCCTTTGCTCCGCCAGCGTAGATGCTTAGCAGCAAGTCCTGCGTAAAAATGAAGAAGAGGGCAACCGGGATGAGTTGGAAAAGTCCAACAGCCGTGACTGCTCCCCAATCGACAGCTACCGTATCTCCCTGAAAATTTTGTAAATAGACTGAGAGGGTAGCTTGTTGCCCTGCGCCAATGGTAAAAGTTTTGGGGATCAACCACGCATTCCAGCCGGATACGAAGGCAAAAATAGCTAAGGCGGCGATACCAGGTTTTAGGGTAGGGATGATGATCTGCCACCAAACTTGAAGACGCGATGCGCCGTCAATTAAAGCCGCACGCTCCATATCCCACGAGACATTGTCAAAAAATCCCTTCATCAACCAAATTCCGAACGGCATCTCAAAACCAACCATCACCAAACCCACACCAACGATTGTGTTATATAAATTGAGCGTGCGCAGGACGAAAAAAATACCGATGAGCAAAGTTACACTGGGGAATGCATGCAGGATCAACGTGAGCGAGAGAAATTGGCGGCGTCCGCGGAAATTTAAGCGTGAAAGTGCGTAACCGGCTAGAGAAGAAACCAGGACCACAACAACCGTCATGAAGGCGGCGATCAGAAATGTATTGAGTGTTACACGCCAGATGCTTGGATAGCCGCGGCCGAATGGGGTTTCTCGTAAGAAGCTCCAGTTTTTCAGGGTCAGTCCGCCGACAGGGAGCAACCCTTCCGTCCGCGTGGCGAATGAGCTAATCAGCAGCCAGAAATATCCCACCAAAACCGGCACAACACTTATGACCAATAACAGGTAAGGCGCACTCGACCGAATTCTATTCCGAACGGACATCTGCATTGTCTTCCTCGTGTTTAGATCAAATCAATCTTAGGTTCCTGCACTAATTCATCAAACTTGAAAACACGCATATAAATGATCGCTGCAGCGACACCAATGATCACCAGGACCACAGCCCAGGCGGCGCCGTATCCCCATTGCGTGTTGCCGGATTCGGTAGAGAGTGCTAAGTGATAGGCGCGCAGCGCCCATACTTCGGTTTTAAACAGTCCTGGTCCACCACCGGTGAGCAACAGGATCTGTTCGAATGAGGTGAGCAGTGAGAGGGTCTGGTACGTGATAACGAACAAGATCGGCCACCTAATCATCGGCAGGATGACATACCGGATAGTCTGCAGCGTCGAGGCGCCATCAACCTTCGAGGCTTTGAGGAAATCCCTGGGAATTGCCTCAATGGCAGAGGTGAAAATCACCAGGCCAAAGGAAGCTCCAATCAAACCATTGACGACGATGACGAACACCCATGGCAGCGTTTGAAGCAGATCATCTCCTGTGCCCAACCCTAACGGTACAAAAAACTGATTGAGAATGCCGTGGGGTAGGCGCGAGGCGATCCTGCGCCACATCAGGATATAAATCACGGAAGGCGTGAGGCGCGGTAGCAGCCACATGAGACGGAATATGAAACCCGCTCGCCGATTAATATGCGTGGTTAATAGCGCGATGGCTAACGCACTGCCAAAATTAAACAGGGCAAGCGTTGTGAGAACATAAAAGAGCGTATTCCCCAAGAATTTTGAAAAAAATCTGTCTGCAAAGATTTTGGTGTAGTTCACCAGGCTCCAACTGCCAGGCAACCACCATTCCAAAGTCCCAAAATTTGCTGACTTCAGATCGGAAAAGCTAATGATGAATAGGATAATGACTGGGATAAAAAAGAAGAGGATGATCAATACTACAGCGGGCGACATAAACGCGTAGGCAATCAGATTGCTTCGCAACCTGGCAATCATCGAAGATGGATTTGGAACCTCGACAGGAGAGGGGGATTGGTTTCCCCCTCTCTCTGTCGAAAGTTTAAGGCCCATTCGCAGATAACCTCTTCATCATAACTCAATTGATGATGATTTCATCACCTGATGATGATGTCATCACCCAATTGAATTTGAAGTGTTTCTACGACGAAATCAACAGCCTCCTGAGCAGTAAACGTACCATCCTGCACACCAGCAAGCGCATCGAATGTCGCTTGTTGCTGTGTACCCCAATTGGGGTTGTTGGGCAGGAAATTGGTAAAGTCAAGCATGTAGAGCACATCCGTGAGGAAAACATCGCTCGTGTATGGCTCGTAACTAGCTTGTGTCGTCAGGATGCCCAGATGGGTGCTGTTGATAGCATGGCGCGTGTTAGCCTCATCCGTTGTGGCTTTGGCGATTACCGCCAGAGCCAGGTCGGGATGTGCAGTCTGGGAACTGATCAAATATGCCAAGGGGTGGGACAACGTTGTCGGGGATCCTCCCGCTGAAGCAGCAGGATACAGCCCATAGCCCCAGTTATCAAACTGGTAGGCCTGGCCGCCCCGGTCCGCAGTCCACTGGTCGGCCCACTCTGCCCACTGCCAACTACCGCCAGCCCAGAATAACACATTACCGCCCGAGACAGCAGGATGATAACCATCGCCCCAGCCGGCACCAATGAAACCAAATGAGCCACTGTCAGTCAATCCACGTTCGAAGAACTCATAAAAACTAAGACCGGCGGCAGTATCATAGACCAATTTGCCGGTGTCAGAATCGATGGTCTCTCCACCAAAGGCATAGTACAGCGCAGTGAAGTCTGCGCCATTCGAAGGTCGCATCCAGTAACCCATGCCCGAGTCTACAACGCCGGCAGCCACTGCTGCTTCGGCAGCATCCAGCAAATCACTTAATGTAAAATTGCCAGCCCGGATCTCGTCCGAAAGCCCCTCAACACGAGCTGCGTCCCAACCTGGAACCGAAGCTAATAGGTTCTTGTCCCAGTAGATCGGACGCGATTCCGTATCCTGGGGGATTCCCCAGCGCTCGCCCATGAAGGTGACGGAGGCCCACAGCCCATCAATCATGTTGGCAAACTCAGGATAGTCGGCAATCATGCTTTCGATCGAGAGGATGCGCCCAGCGGTCGCTTCGGTGCCGATAAACTCGTGACCGGTGAGGACGATATCAGGTGCTTGACCATCTTCAAAAGCCAAGGAAAACTCCTGCATGATGTCGCCAAAACCAGTGTTGTCTTGGATGGTCTCGACCACCACTCGACGGAGATCACCAGCAGCTGCTAGATCGGCATTAACGTCTACTACACCGTCCAGTAGGTTGTTGCAGCGCCAGTCCTCCGTAGGGGGTTTGGCACGGCAGCGGGCCACGATGGTGACCAATTCGACAGCGACCGGGACTTCGACTTCCACGGTTTCGACGACTGTGATGGTTTCCGGCGTCGCTGCCCCACCACACGCAGCCACTAACAGACTCAGCCCGATCAATAAACTTAATAGTGGTAAAAGTCTCTTTTGCATTATTATTTCTCCTCCAACGTACCTAATTTGTATTATTCAATAAGATGGGAAAGTTTATTTTCGGGATACGCCCTCCTTGTCTTACTGAAAAGAATTATGCCGCTGCCTGTTGTTGAAGTATTCGAGCGAGGAACTAATATATAATGATGGCCCGCAGCAAGCTGCGAGATATCTTCATCGGATGGGTACCATCCGCGGAAATGCCCATGCAGGGGCTGCCACCCCCAAACTCCCGCTTGCCATTCCTCCCTGCGGCAAGCTCGAGCTCCGGCGCATTCTGTCTTTTTCCTATACAGCCATTCTACCAGCAAACTGTGAAATTCTCGTAATTTTGGATGGAGCACCTTCACCTAAAACGGTTTTCATTTTGGGCGCAGAATCTGTTTTTTTTGATCCAGAGAGGGAAAAACCGTGTGTACAGTATTGAGTCCGGGATATTACATAAATCCCATTTGTTGTCCACACGGCTACTCATTTTGCCTAACCGTGTGGACTACGGTTGGGTTTTGTACCCCTCTCTGGCTCAGTTTTTCACCTGGAATTTGGTTCCGAGTAACGCATCTTATCAGAACTGAGACTACATGACAAATTCTGATAGTGACTGTCGGGCTCATAACCTGAAGGTCCTCAGTTCGAATCTGAGCCCCGCTACCTTGAGGCACCCGCGAGGGTGCCTTTTCTCTTCCAAGCCCCCTTGTCCAGGGTTCGAACTCGTATCCTGGGGGTTATCAGCCCGTTTCCGAAGCGCTCAAATTGAGTCCCCCGGACGAAACATAGACCGTCAGGCTTTTCCTAATCATTGAATTGATTTACTTTGCCCCAAAAGGAATAGAGGGAACCCTGACATCTGGGAGGACGTATACACAATAACTGGCGGCCCAATCAATTCGGCATAGTTATTCAAGCCCTTAATTACAGGATTCGAACTAATAACTTCTGGATCCTTGGTTCGAATCCACAAACCGTTGACTGTGGAGAAAATGTCCTGGAGAGAGGGTTATGCCATTAACGCGATCTAGGATACTATTCCAACCATCAGAGTTGCACTCTGTAGTTGAATCTAGGTTATTCTGCCCAATGTCGAGGAAGTAGAAGATTAGGTAGTATGGTATCCCATTCGGATGAAGGCAACAGGTTCGCATTCGTACCGAAGGATTGGACGGATGAGTTAAGTAGCCAGCACAGGAGTTTTTTATACTTTAGAAAATCAACCTGAATTATAGGGTCAACAGCCAGACTCCCAGAGCAGCAAAAGCCAAACCGAAAACATAAAAGAAGATTTCAGTTCCTCGTTCACCTAGATTTTTGACAAACCACTGTACTTTGGAAATATTCCAGAGTTTTTCGGGTTTCTTGATCGTCATCCAGAATACTACTCCTGTATAAGCGAATGCAAGTAGCGCAAGTAATGGATACCAGTTCATAATAATCTCCTTAAATAATCAATCCAATATCAGGCAGTTAATCCTCTTTGAATTTTTGGCGCCAAGAAATAGTACACGACTCCACTTAAGCCTAATACAATCGCGGTGTAACTCAAAATTTGCGGCCAGGTGGCACTGTACGACAAGACTGCTTCGTTACCTTTATAGATCCAGTAGAAAGGAATCCAATAAAAAAGGATCTGCCATTTATCGCTCAAAAGCTCTACGGCAGCAACCGCCGCGCCCACCGGCAAGAACATCACCTTCATGCCAGCAGCCGCGCTCATGACGTCATCGTTGACTAGCCCCTGGATGAAACCAATTACGAGACTGAGCAAGGTAATTGAGCCAATCGCAAGCAGCATCTGCCCAAAATTGATATCTGTAAAACCCGTAACCCAGATTATTGCGATAGATCCATAAATGGCGAGGAAGATGCCTATCATAGATTTACCGAGAATGAATCCTGCACGCGAAACGGGGGTGACGTTGATGGCGCTGACAGTGTTATCTATTTTTTCTTCGACGATATTAAGCGAGATCATCATCCCAGCCAGGACAGAGATAAACAATAGAGAAATATTCACCAACATCTTCTTAATCGGTGACTCGGTGCGGCCAAAGGTTTCAAAATTTGCGGTAGTTTCGGCCACATCCAGCTCCAACGCGTGAAAAGAGTTCAGCATTTTGGCAAATACCGTCACACTTTCAGGCTCATTGCCCTGGGTGAGGATATAGGAAGTGTCGCCTTCGGGAATTATGCCGACAACGTTATCGCGTTTCTCAACACGAGCAGTCAGGGTCTGTAAATCAGAAAAAATTTCAACCATGGCGAATTGTTCCAGGTATTCTGCTTTTGCCAGATCGTCGGTTTCGAGCAAGGCGAGCCGAACGGTGGTGTCATTGACACTCGGTGCTAGCGCTTGAATACCGAAAGCAAAGAGGAGAGGGGCAACCAGGATATACAGAGCAATAAAATCTCGCTTGTTTACTTTTACATCCCGTATGAAGATAGACCAAATTTTTCTAAACATAATGCACCGCCTAGATGGTTAGCGTCTTTTTGAAACGCGTATTCGCGAAGAAGAATAAAACCAGCCCCGCAACGAGGAAACCCAACGATGCGACCATGATATAAACCACATCACTACCTGGCAGTAAAATCTCCTTGAAGCCTTCGAGCATGGTGTAACTTGGGATGTATTGGATCCAGCCGGGGTCCCAAGTGGGGATAAAGTACGCAATATTCGGCAATATCAGTGCGATGAGGAGTACAAAAATCACACCAAAGGCCTGGACGAGGTCTTCATAAAAACTGGCCAGCACCAAACCCAACGCAGAAGCTGCGAAACCAGTGGCCAGCAAAAAGATAAACATGGCCAAATAATTGGGTTGCCCGCCCATGACTGGAACCGTGATGATGAGGCTGGTGATAATACTAGTAACAGTGACTACGGCGACCTTGCTCAAGAGGTATTGCCAGACCGGTGATGAGGTGACGGCGTAGGCTTTGATGATACCTTCTTTTTTATCCAGAAAGATATAAGAAGCGATAATAAACATACCCATCAGACTGCCGTTGAATGTGAGAAAGGATGGGACAACATTTTGACGGTCGCTGAGGAGCACTTGATCTTCATGCAGGGCTCGCACTTCTTGCGCATCAAATGCAACCTTCAAGGTATCCATCGATTCATTGTGGAAAACAGCAAAGGTGTTGCGGAGGCGTTGGGTTTCATAGCCCTGCAAATAGTAGGTATAGGTGACTTCCCCCGCGTCGTTCATGTGAATAATTCCCGCGAAGGCGCGTTCCTTATCGGCTAAGCTGATCGCGGTATCTAAATCGTTAAGCAGATACCTTAGAATATTGTCCGATTCGTATAATGTGGCTTGATAGATTTCATCATCCAATTCAAGTTCAACGATCTCGGGCTGATGATCTTCATCATCTAGAAGAAAGTCTTCTTCGACGAATTCAAGCCCAGCGGTAGGACCATCAAAATAGAAATATTCATCCGTCTTCGTATCAAAATTTTCAGGGATGACAAAAAGCAGTAAGAAAAGGAATAAGCCGGCCATGGCGACTTCAACATAGAAATAGAAGCCGCGTGTGGCAAGCAAGATTTCTTTTGTGAATGAATGCCAGAGTTTCATATTATGCCAATCCCCTGCCAGTGACTTTGATAAAAATTTCTTCGAGGGTTGCTTCTTTGGTGTGCATAGACTGGATGTCGTATTTGGCAATAACATCTTGTAGGCGTTTTTTGTCTTCGACCTGAATAGTGGAAAAGGTTTCGGTGGCGATGTCGCTATTTTTCTGATACTCCACCTCAACCAGTTGTTCACCGTAGGCCAGCTTCAATTTCTTGGGGGAATCGACCAACTTGATCTCCCCGTCGATAATAAATGCAACCCGATCGCAAAGTTCGTCTGCAATGAACATGTTGTGGGTAGTAAGGAAGATGGTGACGCCCTTTTTATTTTGCTCGCGGATAATGTCTTTAATATCCGCGGCGATGGCCGGATCAAGTCCAGTGGTCGGTTCATCGAGGAACCAAAGTTCAGGGTTGTTGATCATCGACCGTGCAAAGGTCAAGCGGTGTTTCATCCCTTTCGAGAATTCACCAGCCCTCACATTTTCCTTGCCATCAAGACCCACAAGTTTGATCAATTCTTCTGAATCGCGAGTTTCTACATCAAATAGCTTCTTATAAAAATCGAGGTTTTCTTTGGCGGTCATTTTGCTGTAGACGTTAGACTGTTCAAAGGACATGCCGATCTTATTAAACATTTTGCGTTTGATGTTTTTTACATCATAGCCCGCAACTGTGACAATTCCCTTCTGCAGGGGTAGCAATCCTGTCAGGATACCCTGGGTGGTAGATTTTCCAGCACCGGATGGGCCAAGGAAACCGAAGATTTCTCCTTCGGGAATTTCAAAATTTGCGTCTTTCACTGCATATTCATCATCATTATTATATGAGTGATGAAGATTCTCTACTTTAATCATGAGGTGAAACTCCTTCTGTGGGCAATTGAATGCCCTTTTTGATAAATTTGATCATCAGTTCCACGGTGTGCATCACATCACCTGCCCAAATTCCAGAATCCATTTCGTCTGTTCCGATAGAATCAAAATAGTAATCAAAACTGGCCACTTGCAAGTGAATTAACATATGAATGACAAAACCTTTTTCTAGCTGAGGATCAACTGTTCCCTTCGAAATTGCCTGATCTAGCAGCGATTCGTAAAATAGTTTTCCACTAGACATCGCCTCTTGATAAATTTCTTTAAATAAAGGATTGGTTTGATTCTTGTAGATCTCAAACGCAACTCGTCCTTTTTGTGGGTGATCCTTTGCAAAGGCCAGGCCAGAGCGATATATTTCTTCCAGGAATGAAAAGAAATCCAGATCGGCCGGGTTCTGAAGGGCGGGGGTGATATAGGCAAGTTTCTCTTCCCCGATCCGGGTCAGGATGTGTTTATATAAATCGCCCTTATCTTCGAAATATTGATAAAAACTACCTTTGGCGATATCAGCCTTTTCGACGATCCGGTTAATACTGGCACTATCAAAACCATGTTCCGCAAATTCATTGAGAGCTACATCTTCAATGAGATTACGCTTTTCCTCGGGTAGATTTAGAAAAGTGTCCTTAGGCATTTATTTCATCCTCGGCATATGACCTGTTGGTCATATGACCCAAAGGTCATATTATAAACCTGATAAAACTTATGTCAAGTGGATTGTTTTTTCCGATCAGGATTTTGAGCAAATATATTTTTGAAAAGATAGGTATTAACCGGTTGGTCCAATCATCGGAGGCAAGCGTAAGCCAGGATCCGATTAATTTCGTAATCGGAAACTCGATGAAATTTGGATTCAATATTTTGTGAAATCCGAATCTCGAGGTTACGAGTTCCAGATTCGATTGATACTAGAAAGCATTGGACTCCGGATAATTTCTCATTTGTCCAATATTCGAGATTTTAAAACCTCTAATTCCCATTTATTGACCGACAAAAACTTATCTTGCACGACTCCTCCCCAATATTTATCAAATAACTCATAAAAATGACTTTCGGGCTTATGGTGCATACGAGGTTGAAAACTATGGCGCTTTTTGGCAAAGTATATTTATCGTTTAACTTTCTACCGACCAAAAGGAGGTCATGATGCCCCAAATATGCAAGTGCTGCAGCCATGAGGATCGAGACATGATTGATGATCTGATCATTCGAGGCTTCCCCAATCGGCGCATAGCGGCGCAATTCAATCTAAAGGAGCAATCTGTCCGCAGACATAAGGCTTCGCACCTTTCAAAAACCCTCCTTGCGGCAGAGCAAATGAAAGAACTCGCCCAGGCCGACGCTCTAGTGGAGAGGTTGTCAAATTTACTCTTGGAGGCAGAGTCGCTGCTCAAAGAACTGAAGAAGAGGGGTGACCTTCGGGGCGCAGTTTCATCTCTTGGTGAACTCCGCAGGATTATAGAGATGATAGCGAAACTCGGGACAGAGATCTGGGAAAATCAAGCGATCAATATCCACCGAGATCCCGCGTGGTCTCAAATCCGCACAAAAATAATTCAAGTTCTCGGTAAGTATCCTGATGCCAAAGAAGACATCATCATAATGTTGACTGGAGAATGCGATGATTAATTAAAGGGTTTTAGAAAAAGATCTGCTATGCGCACTCGATCCTGCTGCTTTCGCAAAATACTACCTCGATTTTGAGCTGGAGGATTGGCAAGTAAGAGTCATGCGATCAGGTCACCCACGAATGCTCCTCAACTGCTCTCGACAAAGTGGGAAAAGTACCATTGCTGCCATATTAACCGCACATCGGGCTTACTATTACCCCAAGAGCCTTTGCCTCTTGGTGAGTTCCTCACAGCGACAATCAAGCGAGATCTTCAGGAAAGTTTCCGACACACTTTCGAGAATTCCATCACCCCCAAAGCGAGTAGAGGATAACAGGCTTAGCCTCCAACTCGAGAATGGATCACGCGTAGTCAGTCTCCCCGGAGACGCAGGGAGGATTCGTGGGTTCAGTGGTCCTGATCTGATTGTTGAAGATGAGGCTGCTCAAGTTCCAGACGAGGTGTTTGCAGCGATCCGTCCGATGTTAGCCGTGTCAAATGGGAGACTACTTCTCCTTTCCACACCGTTTGGACGAGAGGGTCACTTTTATGAAATCTGGTCAAGTGACGACGATTCCTGGGAGAAGCACTTCATCACCGCCTATGAGTGTGCACATATTCCCCGAGATTTTCTTGAGACCGAGCGGTTGACCAGCCAGGAATGGGAGTTTGATCAAGAATATCTTGGTCGATTTGTGGGTATTCTACACCAACCATTCACTTTCCAAAATGTCGTTCGATGCTTGAGTGATCAGATCCAACCCTTGTTCCTTTATAGTGAGGATGGAAAAGTCGATGGGAGAAACCCAAAATCCCCAGATCAGCCCATTCAGCAGAAACGGGAGCTTTACATCGGAGTTGATCTCGGAAAAGAAGTGGATTACACAGCAATATCCGTAATTGAGAAAATTGGGCGTGGAGAGAAGGCGACTTATCACATACTTCATCTCGAAAGGCTTCCACTGGGCACACCTTACCCCGAAATAGTCAGGTACGTCCACTCTTTAATTTCGGTTGCCGCAATCGACTCTAAGATTACTCTGGTTGTAGACAAGACCGGTGTCGGTGGTCCGATCGCGGATTACTTCCGAGAAGAAAACCTCCGCCCGTGCGGACTTACGATTACTTCTGGAAAGAATGCCGGTGGAGTCAGGGGAGGAGATTGGAACGTCCCAAGAGATGACCTTGTTACTCAAACGCAATTCTTGGTGGACATGAGTCGTGTCAGGATTGCGAAATCAATCCCGCTCGCACTGGATCTGGTAGAGGAACTCACCCACTTCAAACCTTCATCGAATACGAAAGCGAAGAAAGCTTCACATCCCTTCTCGCAACGGCATCACGATGATTTGGCGATGAGTGCTATGATCCCATTGTGGTATGCGGAGAATGGAGGTTGGGTCGAGATGGAATTTTTGGCCATATGAATCTGGTTGGATAAAAATAACTGTAAACTTCAGTTCATCACCTTATTCAATGGTGCCCAGTAGCACGTCACTGGACCTGAATTTCGGCATATCACCGACCCTGGATCAGAGTGATAACTTCCGATTCTGAGAATCATCGGATGCAATTCCGCGAGATACCGATAATTCCTGTAATATGCAGCATAATCTTCCTGACAACTGATTATAAAAAAATCGGATGCATCTTCTCGCCGACCGATAATCCTTATAATCGATGCTGGTAAGGACAACCCAAAACCAGAGCGAACCTTCATACATTTTCATCCAAAAGTGTTTATCAGAAGTAAAATTGCAGGATATGATGTTTAGGTGGAGAAAAGATAATACAATCTTGTGGGGATTGTACCAATGCTAGATTCAAGTCTCAAGTGCAACTTTGAAAGTTGGAATAAGAGAAGCTGCAGTAGCATCTATGCTTCTTAAACCACCACGTCAAAGGAGCACAGGTGAGAACCTACACGCAGCTTACCCAAGAACAAAGATATCAGATTTACGCCCTCCTGAAAATGGGACATCTGCAAGTCGAGATAGCTGGAGTAATCGGTGTTCACAAGTCCACGATCAGCAGAGAAATGAGACGCAATCGTGGACTGAAAGGATATCGGCCCAAGCAGGCGCAACAGTTTGCTCTGAAAAGACGCAAGAAAGTCCAGTATCGCATAGCTGCATCCACCTGGATCTTGATCGAAGCATTGATCCGCCAGGAATGGAGCCCAGAGCAAGTATCGGATTGGCTCAAGGATAACTACGGTATTCAAATCAGTCATGAGTGGATCTACCAGTACATTCTCATGGATAAACATGCGGGAGGAGATCTCCATCGTCACCTACGATGCCAAAAGAAGCGCAGGAAGCGTTATGGGAGCTATGACAGGCGTGGAAGGATCAAAAACAGGGTGAGTATCGACGAGCGGCCTGCTATTGTGGATACGCGCCAGCGGCTGGGTGATTGGGAAGTGGATACGATTATCGGAAAAGGACATCGTCAGGCGATTGTCTCGCTTACGGAGCGAAAGTCTCGTTTGGCTCTGCTGAGAAAAGTCGAGCGCAAGACAGCTCAAGCCGTGGCGGATGCTGTTATTGAGCTCATGAAGTCGCTGCCGGCACAAATCCATACGATCACGGCGGA
>RCNB010001450.1_pt1 | contig 14874 bp, 13 predicted proteins | sample 2041321 | NCBI WGS metagenome assembly RCNB01 (sample SAMN09708232, study PRJNA481090) | Marine sediment metagenome, whole genome shotgun sequencing project. | reverse complement strand
GCAAATTGGACTTTTTGCGAAGCTGTCAAGTAAGTTGCTCGAAAACTGTGCTAAAAAAACACGATGTTGCAGGTTTGTAGTACAGAGAATTATCTAAATATCAATAAGTTAGATGATTTTACCTTCCACCCCTATGTGCCCCTCTTAAGCAAATCATTCTTTGCTATCTATTGCCATTCCCAATTCCCTTTTATTCAATAAAAAACTTCTTATACCTATCCTTTAAATAGTTTACTGGATTTCATAATTGCTTCATTGCCACTTAAGTATTTAATTCTTGAATAAGACCTGATTTTCTTTAAGAAGACTATTTCCTCCATTCCTCCACCTTTATATCGTTAACCCTACCTCTTTCTCTCTTTCGTGGTAAACTCATTTTAAAGGAAATGCTTCTTGAGTTGTAAAAACCGGGGAGTTCACAGCGCAGCAGAGTTTTTAAAATATATATTTTCTCTCTGTGTCCTCTGTGGTTTCATGTGTTCCCCTTTGGCTACATTTCATATTGTTAAGTAACAAATATACCTCTTCCTGTCAAGATTCATGTACCAAAACCAAAAAATCCTTGACAGACAAAAAGTTACTGTGTTACTTAATGTAAGAACTGGCCTTCATTTTGGCTGTATTAACGTCAACTTAAAAATATTAATAGGAGGCTTTAAGTGACAGAAAAGAAGATACGGGCAATGGTAGCAAAACCGGGTTTAGACGGACATGATAGAGGTGCCAAGGTAATATCCCGCGCCCTACGGGATGCTGGTATGGAAGTAATTTATACTGGCTTGAGACAAACTCCGGAACAGATTGTTAATGCTGCAATACAGGAAGATATTGATGTCCTGCTGCTTAGTATACTTTCAGGTGCACATGACCATCTGTTTTCTGCAATCATGCAGGGATTGAAAGAGAAAAAGATGGACAAGGTTCTTGTAATAGGAGGTGGAGTAATTCCACAAGAAGATATCCCAAATCTAAAAAAAGCCGGAGTTTCAGAAATCTTTGGTCCAGGCACATCCACTGAAACAATCATCACCTACGTTAAGGAACACCTCCCTTCCTAAACAGCTATTCATACTCGGTCACTATTTATGGAACTGGTAAAAGAGGCATTGAACGGTTCTGAACGTGCCATTGCTCAGCTCATAACTATGGTAGAGAATCAGCTTCCTGGTTGGATGGAGGCTATGAAACAGGTCTATCCACACACAGGAAATGCTTACCTCATTGGATTCACGGGCCCAACGGGTTCGGGCAAAAGTACTTTAGTGGATAGAGTTGCGCTTGCTCTGCACAACCAGAACTATAGTATAGGTATTATAGCCATTGACCCTTCCAGCCCTTTTACTGGAGGGGCTCTTTTGGGTGATCGTGTCCGAATGCGTGAAGTAACTGATAAAAAAGGTGTTTTTATTAGAAGTCTTGGAACGAGAGGAGGTCTGGGCGGGATATCTCAGGCAACCTCTGATGTAATTAAAATTCTTGATGCTTCTGGTAAAGACTGCATACTCATCGAAACCATAGGCATAGGACAGGATGAGGTTGAAGTTGTGCGAATAGTAGATACTTCCATTGTAGTTTCTGTTCCAGGCCTGGGCGATGATATTCAGACGATCAAAGCGGGCATTATGGAAATTGGAGACATATTTGTGGTTAACAAGTCCGATCGTGAAGGAGCGGATCATGTTGCAACCATGATCAGTGCTATGTTGGATTTGAATCCTTTGACCAATATTTGGAGACAACCCATAGTAAAAACGATTGCTACTGAAAATCAGGGAATCGACGAACTGATTGAGCAGATAATGCTCCATCGCAAACATCTTACCGAAAACGACTTATTAACTGTTAAACGGAAAGAAAGGATAGGCAGGGAAATCACTAAATTACTTGAGCAAAAGATATCCCAGTATGTGCATGATAGAATTAAAGGTATGCATCCTTTTGAAGATCTTATTGAACAGATTAGCAACCGAGAGAACGATCCTTATTCAAGTGTTGACTTTTTATTAAATCTATTAGAAGAGAAACAGCAAACATAAAACCACAGAGGACAAGGAAAGGAGAGAAAGATGAAAGTAACAAAATTAGATCACATAGGAATTGCAGTAAAGAATATGGATGAAGCCCTTGCATTTTATCGTGACACTTTAGGTCTCTCATCAGTGGGTGCAGAGGTAATTGAGGAACAGAAAGTCAAAGTTGCATTTCTGCCCCTGGGTGATACGGAACTTGAATTACTGGAATCCACTTCTCCGGATGGCCCTGTTGCAAAGTTTATTGAGAAGAGGGGTGAAGGCATTCAACATATAGCACTTAGAGTTGAAAATATTGAGGAGGCATTGAAAGAACTGAAAGAGAAAGATTTCCGTTTGATTGATCAACAACCACGTTATGGTGCAGGCAATGCCAAGATTGCCTTTCTTCATCCTAAGGCAACGGGGGGAATACTCTTAGAGATATCAGAAAGAGAGTGAAAGAGAAGATGATGCATGATACAAGGATGCCAGGATACAGAAGGCTTCTCTATGAATACGAATAGGAATAAGAAACAATTTATGAGAGGGTTTTTAAGATGAAGCGAATGAGTGCCTTTGCAATATTTATATTTTCCCTTTTGATAACGTTTACGAATGCAGATGCTGGGAAGTCTTTAGAGCAGAAAATAGCAAGTAAGGCAGCAAGTAGAATTGAGGGTGCTTTTGGTGCCAGGATTGGCGAGAAATTTGATGTGGAAACGGCAATAGGGAATTCCCAAATGACGGATGGAACTCCTTTATACAAATTTTCCCCTATCAATCCATATGATAAGTTTGACACCTATTATATTCTCATAACCCCTGTAACAAAGATAATCTATTCAATTTGGGCACAAGGTGAAATGAAAAATGATGATGTTTGCAAACATGAACAGAAAGTTTTGATGGAGTTATTGATTGAAAAATATGGTTCTACAAAAGGAACAAGCCCTTCTAATGTATTGTATGATGTCGCAAGAATAACACAAGGTGATCGGGACATTTATACGGATTGTACAGAGTCTGAGAAAATTATATTGAAGGTTGTATATATTGATCATAAATTAGAAAAACAAGCTGAGGAAGAGAGCATTGTATTGGAAGCTGCTGAAGAGAAAACGGATGACATGAAATTAATCAATAAAATTGTTGTTGTCAAAACTTTTGAAGACCCAAGTCCTCTAACTCTTTTTGCACCACAGGGGACTACGGTGATTTGGGTAAACCACTCCAGATATGCTGTAGAGATAATTTTTGTTGGGAAACAAGTTGTGCTTGCCTGTAGTTCTCCAGCGAACTTTTTTATTGGTAAGGATGGGTCTTATGAATCTAACAAAATTTCTTCAGGTGGAACTGCGAGTCTATGTTTTGTTGAGAGAGGAAGATATGCATATAAAACCAAACCTTCAAAAGCTTTTTTCCTGGAGAAGAAAGGTAAGGAACACTACGGAACCGTTTGGATAAAATGACGTTATTCATACTACAAAGCATGTGCTTAAACTGACAATTGACGTTTTGCAACTGGGTTAAATCATTCAAACCAGTATCTTTTGGATTTTTACCTTTCACATTCTTTGGCTTTTTCCCACAATAAATCCATTTCTTTAAGAGTTGCTTGTTTGATATCACTGTCAGCATCACGTAATGATTTTTCAATGTAGTGGAATCGGTTTGTAAACTTTTTATTGGTTTTCCTGAGTGCTTTTTCTGAATCCATTTTCATGAACCTTCCGAGATTTACTAAGGAGAATAAAACGTCTCCAAGCTCGTTTTCTATAGCTATGCTTTCTTTGTCTTCAATGCTCTTTTTTAGCTCTTCAAGCTCTTCTTCAATTTTGCTGATGACTTGGTTGGGAGTCTGCCAATCAAATCCTACTCGGGATGCTTTCTGGGTGAGGAGTTGAGCTTGAAAAAGTGCGGGCAAGAAATCGGGGACACCTTCTAAGATGGATTCACCAATAGCTGGTTTACCTTCCTCTTCTTTAATTTTACGCCAGTTCATTTTTACCTCGTCAGTATCTTTAACCCTTTTATCCCCGAAAACGTGCGGATGACGTCTGATCATTTTGTCCATTACCATCCCAATCACTTCATAGATATTGAAATCATCTCTCTCGCGAAATATATCCACCAAAAAAACGATCAGGAAAAAAAGATCGCCAGACTCCTCTTTGATCTTTGAAGAATCATTAAGGTCAATGGCATCAAGCACTTCGTAGACTTCGCCGACAAGATAAGATTTCAGATCAGATACTTTCTGTTCTCTATCCCAGGGACAACCATCAGGTCCTCTTAATTTTCTAACCAGTTCTACAAGTTCTTCCAGATTATTTTTGCCTTTCATCGATTCGCCCTCCGCTAACAACATGTAATTTAAAGAATTTAAATTATATTTTTCAATATGAAAATGCTTGCATTTAAGATTTTTGTATGATAGATAATTTAATCATTAATGGATATTAGAGCAGGAGATCGTACCCCCGTTGTTTTGAGCAGCGGGGTTATTCAATTTTAAACCTTTTGTGCCGATAAGAAACGGGATGAATATTGTACATAATGTTATTTCTTTTAATACCAGTGGCGAGACAGATATCATCGATATTACTTCTGAAGTGGAAGACATGGTACAATCTTCAGGGATTGAGAATGGTAATCTTCTGCTTTTTATCTCGGGTTCCACAGCGTCTCTTACTACTATCGAGTACGAATCTGGTGTGATAAACGATTTAAAAAGGGCCATTGAAAGGATAGCTCCTCAAGGTATACAATATGAGCATGACAGTAGATGGGGAGACGGCAATGGTTACTCCCATGTAAGAGCTGCTCTCCTGGGAGCTTCTTTGCATATTCCTGTAAGAGAGAGCAGGCTGCTGCTGGGGACCTGGCAGCAAATTGTTTTAATTGATTTTGATAATCGCCCAAGAAAGAGGGACGTTCAAGTTCAGATTTTGGGAGTTTGATGCAAAACCATAATCTTCCTTTTACTTAAGGGGTTTTATTGGCCAAGGAAAATATAGAAGCAACCTCAAAATTGACTTTCGAAGACAACCGTCTCGTAAAAACCCTGCTTGGAGAATACGATGAAAACTTGAAGTTCATTGAAAAAGCTCTAAAAGTCAAGATTAATGTAAGAGGTAATGCCATTAGTGTTCATGGAGAGACAGATAATATTCAACTAACCAAGAGATTAATGCAAGAGCTTTACTTCCTTATTGAATCCAATCACTCTATTTATCATAATGAGATTAATTATGCTATCAAGATTTTAAGAGATGATGAAACTGCTAATTTAAAAAATATCTTTCTGGATACGATTCATGTTTCTCCTAAGCAACGACTGATTTCACCAAAAACCATTGTTCAAAAACAGTATATTGATGCCATTAGAGAATACGATATAGTAATTAGCATTGGACCGGCAGGAACTGGTAAAACGTATTTAGCCATGGCCATGGCTATTGCTGCACTGACTAAAAAAGAGTTTGATCGCATTATTTTAACTCGCCCGGCTGTAGAAGCTGGTGAGAAACTGGGGTTCTTGCCTGGTGACCTTTATGAGAAGATCAATCCCTATCTCAGGCCTTTATATGATGCTCTGCACGATATGATGGATTTAGGAAAGGCTTCCAAATTGCTCCAGAAAGGTATCATTGAGGTTGCACCACTTGCTTTCATGAGAGGTCGTACGTTAAATGACTCTTTCGTGATCTTGGACGAGGCCCAGAACACAACTCCCGAACAAATGAAGATGTTCCTCACGCGGTTGGGATTCAGTTCCAAAGCAGTCATTACTGGAGATATTACTCAAACAGATCTGCCTGCTGGCAAACCATCAGGATTAGTGGGAGTCCAGAAAATACTAGCGGATATCGAAGGGATAAATTTTATTTACTTCTCAGAAAAGGATGTTGTCAGACACCCTTTGGTACAGGAAATCATCCTGGCTTATGATAGGGCTGATTCTAAATTGAATAGCCAATGATGATTTAGTGAAATGCGTATTAACGATCACATATAATAGTTTGCGGGGCAATGAGCTGTCATTGCGAATGAAGTGAAGCAATCTCATTTTTAAATCGTACGGAAGATTGCTTCGTCGCTAAAGCTCCTCGCAATGACATGTAAACGATTTTTTACTCTAAGTAGTGAGTTAACATTTAATATAACTTTATAATAAGCCATGTTCCGTTTCGACAAGAAAAAGAAAATAGTAGGTTCCCTGGATCCCTTTTTTAAGAGGCTGGATATTCTCAAGCTTCCTGCCATCTATAGAGGTCTCCTTATTTTCATTACTTGCCTAATTATTGCCATACTGATTTCTCCTAGAATACCAACAGTAATTCCAATCTATCAGGTTGGAGAGGTTTCTGACCAGAATATAAAAGCCCCTCAGGATTTTCTCTTTGAGGATAGTGTTTCTACGAATAAAAAGCGATTAAAAAATGAGGAAGAAAGCCCTCCCGTTTACGATTTTGATGCCAATGCCCCTGTTGAGGCAAAGAACAGATTATTATCCACATTTAGTCAATTGAGAGAAATATCAGAGGATTCGGCCGAAAAACTTTCTACTGCAGAGAAAATAAAGAAATTTCAGGAATTACTGGGAATAAGTATTTCCGAAAAACATTTTAGGACACTTATAAAACACCGTTTTAGTGATAATGTTGCAAGTGACATTCTCGCATTGATTATCCCTTTCTTAAGCAAGGAAGTAGTAAATGATAAAGCAGCATTGGAAAGTGAAGGAACAAAAGGGATTATCATAAGAAATGTGCAAACTCAAAAAGAGTTATTCATAACAGACTTCTCTTCCACCCTCAGTTTAAGTGAGGTGGAAAAGGCACTAGCTGAAAAATCCAGAGGAGAGCTTAAAAATACTTCCCGTTCATTGAGACTGGCGTCTTTAGATATTGCCCATAGATTGTTAAAACCTACACTTACTTTTAATAAAAACGAAACCGAAGCAAAAAAGCTAAAAGCCAGAGAAGAGACCAACCCGGTTTATTTTAAATTGATGAAGGGTGAGATAATCATCAGGGAAGGAGACAGAATTACCGAAGAAACGATAATCAAGCTCCAGGCCTTAAATCAGCTTAAAAAGGAAAGTAGTCCTCTTTTTTCCACAATAGGTATCTTTTTGCTGATTCTGGTAATTGCTTCACTTTTCTACGCTTTTTTCCCAGGAAGTATCAGAAGGTTCAATCTCAGAAATAAAGATTATTTTCTGTTAAGTATCATGTTGATTGTTATGGTACTAATAATTAATTCTTCAATTTTCCTGTCAGGTGCGATTGCTAAGGCTTTCCCTTTCCTTCCATATAATGCCTGTTTATATGCTGCTCCGTTTGCTCTGGGGGCAATATTGATTGCCGTTGTTCTCAATGTTGAGTTGGCTGCCATGTTTTCTGTTGTTCTTTCTATCATCACTGGCATCTTACTGGAAAATCAATTGGAATTTTTTATTTATCCCTTCATTGCCAGCATCGTTGCTTCCCAGCAAGTAGTATTGTGCAAAGAAAGAAAGACTCTCATTCGAGCGGGCCTTATTACTGGTGTGGTAAATGTCTTGCTTATATTCTGCTTTGCGCTTATCAAAAAAAGCCTGTTTAATTTCGATGCGCTTATTTATTTGAGCTTTGGTTTTTTTGGAGGAATACTAACGGGCATTTTTGCTACTGGAATTGTTCCTGTAATTGAAATTGCTTTCGGCTATACTACCAATATTAAACTTCTGGAGATGGCTGATCTCAACCAGCCACTCCTGAAAGAATTGACTATCAAAGCACCAGGTACTTACCAGCATAGTATCATGGTGGGAAACCTGGTTGATTCTGCATCTGAAGCTATAGGAGCCAATTCTCTCCTTGCCAGAGTGAGCGCATATTTTCACGATATAGGCAAAATCAAGAAAGCCACATATTTTATCGAGAATCAAATGAAAGGGGTCAATAAACACGAGAAGCTTTCTCCCAGTATGAGCAGTCTTATCCTTCTTGCACATGTCAAGGACGGTGTGGAAATTGCCAGGGAAAATAAATTAGGGCCCGCTATAAGAGATATTATTAAGCAACATCATGGGACTAGCTTAATCAGTTTTTTCTATCAAAAGGCTAAAAGCCGGCAAAATCCCATTTCTCAACCCATTAGCGAAAAAGAATTTCGCTATCCAGGTCCCAAGCCTCAAACGAAAGAAGCAGCGTTGGTTATGCTTGCTGATGCAGTGGAAGCATCATCTAAGACATTGACTGAACCCACCCCAGCCCGCATCCAGGGAATGGTCCAAAAAATTATTAATAGTATTTTTACCGATGGGCAACTGGACGAGTGCGAATTAACTTTGAAGAACTTGCACTCCATAGCTAATAGTTTCAATCGCGTCTTGACTGGCGGTGTTTTCCATCAGCGCATAGAATATCCGTCTCCGGAATTGGAGGAAAACGGAGGGAAGAAGAGACTAAATGGTAAGGATAAAAAACCAGCAGAAGAAGATAAGGATAAGCCAAAAACGGATAGAGGAGGTAGTGAAAGAGATCTTAAAAGACTTGGGATATCAAAAGTGGGAAATAAGCATTCTTCTAATGGATGATAATCAAATTAGAGTACTTAACAGGAAATATCTCCATCGCAACAGACCAACTGATGTTATCTCATTCTCCCAGATTGAAGGAGAGTTTAATCATATCAATGCCAAACTTTTGGGTGATGTTGTCATCTCTGTAGAAACTGCAAGACGGCAATCCAGGGAAGTAAATTCTACGTTACAGGATGAAATCACTTTTCTGCTTATACACGGTATCCTTCATCTGCTTGGTTATGATCATGAGGGTTCAGCTAAAAAGAGCCGTGAAATGGAAGTTAAAGCAAAAGAGCTTTTGAGTAAAATAAAAAGCCAGGTCAAATCTTAAAACTGCTTTTCCCCTCATCTCAAGACATTTTGCATGTTCCTCAATCAGGAATAAAATCCCCCCCCATTACTTTGTGAGAATAGCAACACTATGGAAAATAACAGGCCTGCATATACACCGGGTGGTTATCGGGAAGTCTTGACTTTGTCTTATCCGCTCATCATGAGCACAGCTTCGATGACCATCATGCATTTTGTTGATAGGGTTTTCCTTTCCCGGTATGCTAAAGAAGCGATTGCCGCCGCTGTTCCAGCAGGTATTACTTCTTTCACCATCATCTGTCTCTTTATGGGTATCAGTGGGTATACAAATGCTATTGTTGCTCAATACTATGGTGCAAGAGAGTATGAAAAGTGTGCCCTTGCTACCTGGCAAGGCATCATTTTCAGCATTTTTTCATACCTTGCTATTATTCTCTTTATTCCTCTGGGGCCTGTTATCTTCAACTGGGCAGGACATAGCATGGAAGTTCGTACAATGGAAGTAAGTTACTATACTATTTTGATGTGGGGAGGTCTTTTTGTTCCTTTGCAAAGCGCAGTGTCGTCCTTTTTTACCGGACGGGGAGATACCAAAACTACCATGATTGCCACAATTATAGGAAATGGATTCAATATTGTCTTAGATTATGGCTTAATATTTGGTCGCCTGGGACTGCCAGAAATGGGAATCAGAGGGGCAGCGATTGCTACGGTCATCTCCTCAGTTGTGCCGGTTGCCATATTGCTTTTTCTTTTCTTATACAGGTACAACCATCTGTACAAAAGCAGAACGAATATCCGTTTTGACAAAGAGCTTTTTATGAAGCTCATTAAGTTTGGCAGTCCTTCTGGTATTCAATTCACTCTTGATATTGGAGCCTTCACGCTCTTTATCCTGCTGGTTGGAAGGATCGGTGATGTGGAGCTGGCAGTGAGTAATATCGCTTTAAGCATCAATATGCTGGCTTTCCTCCCTATGATCGGTATCTCAATTGCTACTACAACGCTGGTTGGTCAATACATAGGTAGAGGAGATATCAGTGCAGCAGAAAAAAGCACTTATTCATCTTTAAAGATTGCTTTTTTATATATGGCAAGTATGGGTTTGTTATTTGTTCTCTTTCCTGAGCAACTCCTTTCCATATTCAGAAGCGGGAAAGAGGAGATAGAAAATTTTGCCGTTATTATTGCTTACGGTCGTAAAATTTTAATCCTGATTGCCATTTATAGCATCTTTGATGCGATGAATATCATCTTCTCCGGTGCTTTGAAAGGAGCGGGTGATACCAGGTTCACAATGTGGGCAGCTATAGTTGTGGCCTGGATATTTTTTGTTCCACCGGTCTATATGATTATAGAGATCTTCAAAGAAGGGGTATTACTGGCATGGGTTTGGGCCACCTTTTACATCATTTTGATTGGTACTGTTTTCTGCTGGCGTTTTCGTAATGGGAAGTGGAAAGAAATTGATTTGCTGGGGCGGAAAGAGAGAGCACCCAGCATCCCTCCTGTAATCGATGAACATCTTCCCCATGAGCAAACTCTCCCATAATAAATTTTACGACATACAAATAAATTAAACCACAATGTATTACCTGAATTTTGCACGGGAATTGTTCGAAACGGTGCAAAATTCAGGTAATAACTATTACATATAACTATTTTAATAAATTAGTATTATTAATACACTGAATATTTTTTAAAAAAAGTTGACTAAATGTTATCTTCGTAAATTTTGGTGAGGTTTAATGCTATGCTTATCTTTCTAATGGGGTTTGCTCTTGACATATAGATATGGTATGATAAATAAAAGCATTACTTAAAAAGTAGTTTTATTCAAAAAACCATTAAAAGGTGCTTTGTATGCTTTCCGAAAAGAGCGTGCAAATAAGAAATCATTAGAACCTCATTCAGGGAGATTATTCTTTGAATGAGGTTTCTTATTGTTTGTATTGGAACCCCATGCTATGCAGGGGATACGGAAGGAAATTATTGTCACTTTCGTGCCTATTCTATTTCAAGGCCTTTGCTCTAAAACAAACCCCCAGCTTTGCGTCAACCATTCGACAGTATTTATGAAGTAGAAAGGAAGTATAAGATGGAAGATGAGGATAAGACAAAAGAGAAACTAATACGTGAATTAACAGACCTTCACCGAAGGTTAATTGAATTGGAGTCATCCGACACCAAGCAAAGGGAGATGCTGAGAGATCTGAAGAAGAGCGAAGAGAAATACCGTTTGCTTGTTGATTCTTCCAGTGATTTTATATGGGAAGTTGACGCGAATGGTATTTACACCTACGCGAATCCGAAAGTCAAAGATTTGTTGGGATACGAGCCTGAAGAAATCATTGGCAAGACGCCATTTGATTTTATGCCTGCCCATGAGGCAGAAAGAGTGGCCAGATTGTTCAAGGACATATTTGAGTCTCAGAAACCTTTTCAGGAATTGGAGAACACGAATCTCCATAAGGATGGCCATCACGTGGTGCTCGATACGAGCGGCGTGCCGATATTTGATACGAACGGGAATTTATCCGGTTATCGAGGCATTGATCGTGACATCAGCGAGCGCAAGAAGATTGAAGAAGCTATGAAACATACAAAAGATTTTTCGGACAACATAATAGAAGGCTCGTTAGACTGTATCGTTATAAGTGATCGAAAAGGGTATCTAACCAGAGTTAACAAATATTTTCTGGAACTTCTTGGCTATAAAAAGGAAGAGGTACTGGGTAAGCATATAGCTGAGTTTGCACCACCAGAGGAAGGAACCTATGAGTTAATTACAGGCGAATTGATAAATATAGATAAGGACTTTTTTGAAAATCAGCTATCTATGATGTGTTTGTTAGTTGAAAAGGGCAAGGTATCTAATTGGGATGCTTACTATTGTCGCAAGGATAGGAAATTGATCCCCATCGAGCAGAATATCGTCTACTTGTATGACAAGCGAGGTGAAAAAACTGGGTCAGTGGGCATTAGCAGAGATGTTACTGAGAGAAGGAAGGCTGCAAAAGAAATCGTAGAAGCAAGAGATTTCCTGGAAAATGTTTTTAATACTTCGGTGGATGGGATTATCACTACAGACTGGAAAGGAAGCTTAACTATGGCTAATCGATCGGCAGAAGAGATATTGGGTTATGAAACGGGTGAGCTTGTCGGAAAACACCCAACAGAATTGAACCCAAAAGGGAAAGATTGTAGCGAGGAAGCAAAAGATTTTATGACAGAGATTATGGAAGAAGGATTTGTAAAAAAAGTTGAGCAGGTCTGGGTAAGAAAAGACCGGACTTTAGTTAATGTTGAGTTGAATGCAGCGCTTTTAAAAGATAGCCACGGTGAGATCACGGGTTCAGTGGCAAGCGTCAGAGACATTACCGACCGCAAAAAAACAGAGAAAAGATTGAACAACTATCAGAATCAACTCAGGTCTCTGGCTTCACAGTTAACCCTGACTGAGGAACGGGCACGGAGGCATATTGCAACAGATCTGCATGACCGTATAGGCCAGGCGTTGGCTATGACTAAAATTAAGCTGGGATCTTTGCGCGAATCGGCATCTTCCATTGGTCTTGGCGATGATGTTGACAAGATTCGTGACCTTATCGAGCAGACCATTCAGGACACACGGTCTCTGATATTTGATATCTGCCCCCCCTTACTCTATGAGCTGGGTTTTGAAAAGGCAGTGGAATGGCTTCTCGAAAACATCCAGGAGCAACACGGTATTGATACTCTCTTCAAGGATGATGGAATTCCCAAACCGCTGGATGATGATATGCGTGTCCTCCTTTATCAAACTGTCCGCGAACTACTGATGAACATAGTCAAGCACGCACAAGCCAAAAAGGTTAGGGTTTCATTTAAAGGCAATAGAGGGTACGTAAAGATAAGTGTCGAAGACGACGGGATTGGTTTTGACCCGAGTAAGATTAGCTCCCGAGTGGGAAAACCAGAGGGATTCGGCCTCTTTAGAATCGTAGAACGATTGCACTATCTTGGAGGGGAGATACAATTCGAATCTAAACCCCATCATGGGACAAAAATTTCCATGGTGGTGCCAACCGAGCAAAGCGGACAAACGAGAAAGGAGGAACTAAAATGAGTACAAGGATTATTCTAGCTGATGACCACGGGATTATGCGAGAGGGCCTCCGCGCTTTGCTCGAAAAGCAACCTGGTATAGAAGTGATTGCCGAGGCTGGGAACGGAAGAACCACAGTTGAGTTATCTCGTGAGCTGAAGCCTGATGTGGTTATAATAGATATTTCCATGCCTGATTTGAACGGTATCGAGGCTACTAGACAGATTGTTGCTGAATCTCCTGGGGTCAAAGTAATTGCTCTATCAATGCATTCCGACAGGAAGTTTGTAAGAGAGATGCTCAGCGCTGGAGCTTCAGGGTATATGCTGAAGGACTCTGCATTCGAGGAGCTGGATAAGGCTATAAGTACCGTGAATGATAACCAGACTTACCTGAGCCCCGGGGTAGCTGACACTGTGGTCAAAGATTACCTGGGGAAGATAGTGACTGACAACTCTGCAGCTTCTATAGCCCTCACGAATAGAGAACGTGAGGTACTTCAGCTTTTTGCTGAAGGTAAGACCACAAAGCAAATTGCCTCCTTGCTTTGTGTGAGCATAAAGACAATAGAGACACACCGCAAACAAATCATGGATAAGTTGGGTCTTAATAGCATAGCAGAACTTACCAAATACGCCATCCGTGAAGGGTTGACCTCCCTTGAAAAATGAATTTTTTCTGGTTATTCAGAAATCTCCAGTTGAATACCCTGATGAAATTATTAACAATACTGGATTCCCGCTGGAGTTTATCCCGTACCTGATACGGGGCGGGAAAGACACGTTTTTTCAATCGGTTCCATCTTTGCCTGTCATCCCTGCGAAAGCAGGGATCCAGGAATTAATAGACAATTTGCATGCATTTCTAACAACTTATCGTTTTCCACTCGTCAACTTCCTCATTTTTTCTCCTCTTTTAACAAATCTATCCAAGATAACAAACTAAGACATTTCGAAGTGTAAAATCAGGGATTTCCCTATTGAACAAAATGTAATTAAACCTTATAATTAAGAAGAAAAAAGCATAATAGCAAAGGATTGTGGCAAGAATATGGTAAGCAAGGGGAAAGGAGAGTGAGTTTAAGAATTGTTCTAGCAGATGACCATAGAATCATACGCGAAGGATTAAGGGCCCTACTTGAAAGGCAGGCCGATGCGGAGGTGATTGCTGAAGCCGAAGATGGAAGAACTGCAGTTGAGTTATCACGCAAGCTTAAGCCAGATGTTGTTATAATGGACATAACCATGCCTGATTTGAACGGCATCGAGGCTACTCGTCAAATTGTTAACGAACCATCTGATATCAAAGTGATAGCTCTATCAATGCATTCTGACAAGAAGTTTGTAATGGAGATGCTCAGCGCTGGTGCGTCAGGTTACATGCTTAAGGATTCTGCATTTGAGGAATTGGACAAAGCATTACACACCGTGATTAATAACCAGACATACATGAGCCCCAAGATAGCTGATATTGTGGGTAGGGATTATATGCGTTATGTCGCAAGAAAAGACTTTGCGGTTTCCCCAGCCCTGACGAATAGGGAACGCGAAGTACTTCAGCTTATTGCTGAAGGCAAAACAACACAACAGATTGCCTCTTCACTTAATGTGAATATAAAGACCGTAGCAACGCACCGCAGACACATCATGGGCAAGTTGGATATTAAGGGTATAGCAGAACTCACCAAATATGCCATCCGCGAAGGATTAACCTCCCTTGAATCATAAGAGAAACGAGTAGTCAGCAGCCTTTGGGTCTGCTGACTAATTCAACCCACAATTAGTGGTTTATTGACCCGCAGCAACGCAGTGTTCTTTCCTCATACTTTTTCCATAGAAAATTAAGGTTTTTCGAAGCGCAAAACCAGGGATCCCCCGATTGCATTGGAC
>RCNB010001447.1_pt1 | contig 14886 bp, 16 predicted proteins | sample 2041321 | NCBI WGS metagenome assembly RCNB01 (sample SAMN09708232, study PRJNA481090) | Marine sediment metagenome, whole genome shotgun sequencing project. | reverse complement strand
GATGAAAATGAATAAAGTGCTTGTCAGCGCCTGTTTAATCGGAAAAAATGTACGTTACAATGGACTGGTTAAGCTACATGAAAGCAGTATTTTAGCGGATTGGAAGCTCCAGGGACGTCTGGTGCCATTCTGTTCCGAAGTTGCCGGGGGGCTTCCAGTACCCAGACCTTCCTCGGAAATCTTATGTCACGACGGAAGTACGGTATTGCATGGACATGCAAGGATCATGAACATTAAAGGAAAAGATGTTACTCAATATTTTGTGACCGGTGCTCAAAAGGCACTTGAACTTGCCTGCTTACACCAAATCAAACTTGCCATCCTGAAAGATGGTAGTCCTTCGTGCGGAAGCACATATATTTATGACGGAAGTTTTTCCAGAGTTAAAAAGCCGGGCAAAGGGGTTACTACAGTCCTACTGCAAGAAAACAAAATTCGTGTTTTCAGCGAACGTGAAATCTCCAAAGCAGCCGAATATTTAAAAACCCTTTAAATCTAATTGGAAATTTTTATGGCTAATCACACCATAAAATCTGGGTGTGTACAGCTGGTGGATCGTTTGAATCGATTTCCCCAAAGCGTGCCTCCTTCAAAACTATTATATAAAATTATAGAAATGCTTTTTAGCGAAAAAGCCGCCCTTTTATGGAAAATGGACGGGGGCAGAACCCGGAAAATTTTAGATCAACTGTGTGGCCGGGCAATTTTGATGGATATCGAGGAAAAGAACGTACGATAATACGAAAAAAGCCTATCACTTGCATGATAGGCTTTCATTTAAATGGCGGGAGTGACGAGACTTGAACTCGCGACCTCCGGCTTGACAGGCCGAAGGAATCAATTTCCCTCTTTTTACCGCCATTATTAAAACCCATTAAAAAACTACTGAAATAACAATATATCACGATGTCATTTTTTTCTTGACTTACTTCATTTTACCTTGATATACAAAAAATGTGTGGGGTATAGTGTGGGGTATAGAGTTTTTCTTCACGAAAAGGGGGGTCCAAAATGCCAGTTCAAAAAAGATTTGAGACAAAATATGCAGGCGTCTATTACATCAAATCAAAAGCCATAGGGTCAAATAAATTAGAAAAGATTTATTATGTCCGGTACCGAAAAAACGGCAATATGATCGATGAGAAAGCTGGCCGTCAATATCAGGATGACATGACACCTGCCCGGGCTGCTACAATGCGAGGGCTGCGAATTGAAGGCAAGGAACCCACAAACAAGGAAAGAAGAGAGGTCGAAAAGGCTAAAAAAGAAGCTGAAGCCAAAAAATGGACCATTGATAGGTTGTGGGAAGAATACAAGACTCAAAAACCAGATTCCAAAAGCCTTAGAACTGATGATAACCGATATCAAAAATACTTAAAGTCAAAATTTGGCAAAAAGGAACCCAAAGAACTGATCCAGCTTGAAATTGATCGGGTTCGGATAAACTTGTTAAAAAAGAAAGCTCCCCAGACTGTCAAGCATGTTTTGGCATTATTAAAACGGATTATAAACTTTGGTTTCAAGAAAGGTTTATCTGAAGGAATCAATTTTTCTATCGAATTACCCAAGGTCAATAATGCAAAAACAGAGGATCTAAGTCCAGATCAATTAACAAAATTATTAGAAGCTATTGACCAGGCCGACAACATCCAGGCCGCAAACATGATGAAAATGGCGCTTTATACTGGTATGAGAAGGGGAGAGATGTTCAAGCTAAAATGGGACGATATCGATTTTGAAAGAGGTTTTATTAATTTAATCGATCCCAAAGGCGGGCCTGACCAAAAAATACCTTTGAATGAAGCGGCAAGAGCGTTGTTAAAATCTCATCCGAGAACTAAAAGCCCTTTTGTTTTCCCGGGGAGATATGGATTGCAACGAACTGATATTAAACACCAGGTAAACCAGATAAAAGAAGCAGCGGGCCTTCCGAAATATTTCCGAGCGCTCCATGGACTTCGACATACTTATGCGAGTATGCTGGCCTCGTCGGGAAAAGTTGATATGTACACACTCCAAAAGCTGCTAACACACAAAAGCCCGTTAATGACCCAGCGATATGCCCATTTAAGAGATGAAACCTTAAAAAAAGCATCCAGTTTGGCCGGATCAATTATTGAGCAGGCTGCCAGCGATTCTAATAAAGAAAAAGTTGTGAACTTGGAGGACCATAAAAAGTAATTTCAATTTCCGGGGGATAGGGAGCAGCTGCCCGAAAAGCGGTTTTCCTGGACCGCCTTCCCCTGGCATTCAACCAGGGAGCAAGACAGGAGTTGCGAAAATGAAAAAACTTCTTGAAACACGAATCTTGACATTGGAAGTATTAACGCTTCTGGATATCAAAATGCACCAACTTTTTGGGTTGTGTAAAGAGGGACACCTTCAGGCTTATGATAATCGTGGCCGAAAAGTTGTTGATATTAATTCTTGTGAAAAAGGCATAAAAAGATCATATGAAAGAATAGAAATGGTAATAAGGCTAAATGAGGGATCAAAGATCGCAGATTCCGTTTTAAAACCTTGGCACCACGGAGTGATTGAAAAGCCTCTTACAAAAGAGGAAATAAATAAAAAAGCCTGGGAAGAATATAATGCCCAGCCCTTAGACACTCCAATCAATCCTGATCCCGAAAATTGTGTTTTGTTTGATTTTAGCCCTTCCAAGAAAAATTTTAAAAGCGCCATGGCTTTTGAGTTTGGGAAGGATGAGGTTTTAACTCTTGTAAAAGAAAAAACTTTGTTAAAATCGGAGCCAGAACAAAAGCCAACAGAGCAAGTACCCACTTATACCAAAGACACAGTTGATCAAAACAATATCCTGATCAGAGCCATCGCCTTTTATCAAGATGGTGATGTCTGGAAAATCGGAAAAAAGGGATCGGAGAAAACATTTAATCATTTAAAGGGTTTTGGATACATCGCTTTTCTAATAAGGTATAAAAACAAACCGTTTAAACCTCTTGAAGTCTATTACTTTGGTAAGGTTCCTGATGAATATAAATACATAAACAAGGTGGACTTCCAAGAAATTGGCAATACCTTTAACTTAAAGAAACATATAAAATATTTAAAGGAAAAGCTGACCACCGAAACCGACCATAATAAAAGGATTGAAATAAACCATCAAATTGCTGAACTCGGAAAAATCAAGAATGAAGGAATCCGAGCCTTTAAACAAAAATCAGATTCTTGCAGAGGTGCTGTTTACAAAGCCATTAAAACTGCGGTCAAGAGGATACAAAAAGAACCCCCAACTTTAAAAGAATATTTCAACTATGGGCAGTCCGAAGTTATAAAGACCGGGAACACCTTCTCTTATCAACAAGACAATTTTGCATTATCCGTCCAATGGGTGCTTGATAAGCCGTCGTAATGTTATTGGCTGATAAAATTTCTCCTATCAATTATTATCACTCTTTCCTTCCCAATTACAAAAAAATCACATTTTTTTAAAAAATTTTTATCTCTGTAATTGCCTGTCTTTATTGATTTGTTCACTGAAGGAACAAAAATGTTCCATCTCGACTGCACAAATGTTCCATCCAGATTCACACTTATGTTTATAAGGGCGAAAATAGTAAGTCGAAGTGAAAATAAAGCAAGCAACAAAAAAGGAGAAATAAGAAAATGAACGACACACCACAATATGTTGATGAAAGAAGGGTTTCGGAAATTACAGGAAGAGCATTGCCGACTTTGCGTAATGACCGCCACAATAGGCGCGGCATTCCGTATTACAAAGTTGGTCGGTCGGTTCGCTATTCTCTTACTGATGTAATCGGGTTTATGGAAAGCCGAAAAATTGTCCCCGATGATTCACTGAAAGAGGTGGTTGAATAACAAATTAGCGGGTTTGAGGTAACCATGGAAATATTAAATGATTTTAAGATTGCAGTGGCTGAAGCTGGTTTCCAAATCGATCAACCTATTGCCGATGGCCAGATCCAACGTTTTGACATCGATAAGCCCGGTGACAAAGCCGGTTGGTACGTTCTCTTCGACGGTGATTTTTCCACTGGCATCGCTGAGAGTTGGAAAAGCGGGGAACGCATAAAATGGACCTCAAAAAATCCGCAAATGATGACTAAAACTGAAAAGGCCAAGTATTTTCAAAAGTTAGAACTGGCAAAAAAGTTGTCCGAGCAGGAATTGAAAAAACGACACGCTGAGGCCAAGATTAAGGCCTTGGCAATTTGGAAAAAAGCGAAGCCTGCAGCCGGAAACCATCCCTATTTAAAGGCTAAGATGGTCATGAGTTTAGGGCTAAGTGTACACGATGGAAATTTGATTGTGCCTGCAGTCGATGAAAACGGAGAACTATGGACCGTCCAGACGATCAGGCCGGATGGCACAAAACGCTTTTTGACTGGTGGCAGAAAAAGGGGCTGTTACTTCAAAATTCCAGGCAACAATACTCTTTGCATCGCCGAAGGGTACGCCACCGGCGCCACAATCCACCAGGCAACCGGTGCCACGGTCTTTATATGCCTCGATGCCGGAAACTTAAAACCTGTTGCTATAAGCGTACGAAAAAAGAATCCAAACGCGGAAATAATAATTTGTGCAGATAACGACCAGTGGACATACGAAAATCCGGGTATATCAAAAGCAAGAGGGGCGGCCATGGAAATTAGCGCAAGAGTTATTTTTCCAGAATTTAAAAACGTTGAGAGCAAGCCTACAGATTTTAACGATTTACACGTTACCGAGGGTTTGGATGTTGTAAAGGCTCAATTAGAAAGCAACGCCGATCTTTCTATTGAAAACGTTCGCGAAGATCCGGAGCCGGACGAATGGAAGGTTGCTCGTGAGTTGTTCCCAAGGCTTCCATTTCCTTGGAAAGTTTTACCCGCAGAAATAGCAACAAGCCTGCGGCAATTAGCACGAAGTCATGCCACAAGTCCGTTATCACTGCCCGGCGCTGCTATTGCGATTTTTTCGTCTGCACTCGGAGCAACGGTCAACGTTTCTCCCAAAAAAAACTGGAATGAGCCTTTAATTGTTTGGTGCGCGGATATCAGACCTTCTGGAAGTGGGAAAACCCCAGCGGCAAGGGCTTTATGCAGGGTTCTTTATAATTCTCAAAGTCAGGCAGATGTTGAGCGCAAGCGTCAAATTGATGAAGAAATGGGGAAACGGCCAAAGGATCGACAGGAGGTAGCGAGATCCAGGAGTTATTTCATAACTGATTTGACACTTGAGGGATTACGGACCGACTTTACGGGGCACGGCGGGTCTATTTGTATTATGGACGAATTATCGTCCTTTATTAGCGGTCAAAATCAATACAAAAAAAAGGGTAATGATAGAGAGGCTTGGCTTACAATACATGACGGCAATCCGGCGCGGATCGTGAGGGCAAAAGAATCTATAACAATATCTGGGGCGCGCATCAGTCTCTTTGGAGGTATTCAACCTACAGTATGGCAGACGTGCTTTTCCGGCGAAAAAGGGTTGTTTCTTGAAGATGGGACCGTTTACAGATTCTTATCCACCTTCGAGGGTGACACACTTTATAAACTCACCCCTGAGTCGTGGAGTGATGAAAATCGGGGGGCCTGGGAGCGCACTTTAACTCTTGCTATGGAGTGGGCGGATCAAGCCATTTTACATGAAGATTGGAAATCTAAAAGTCTTTGTCTATCGGAAGATGCACAGGCTTATTTCCTTGATTGGAGAAATGATATTTATTCCAAGAAAACCGAACTGCCTGACCAGTTGAAGGGATTCCTGCCAAAAATCACCAGTTACGCGTTGAGATTATCTGGGGTTTTATATTGCATGGACCGGTTTGCAGTAGGCAGCTTCCCGGGTGCCATACTAACAGAAAACGATATCCACAAAGGCATAAGTGCCGCTACGTTTTACCTGGGACATATAGTTGATGCTATGCAAGCCCTTTGTTCAAAAGATCGGATAATACCATTTGAGATGACAGATCAGGTTAAACATCTTGCAGCGACTTTGGAGAGCTTAAAATCCGAACTTGACAACGGCCGGCTGGCAGTGGGCTTTATCTGCGAACGATTTAACCAAATGTGTGCCGAGGATAATACATCCGTTCGTATGATGGGCTCATTATTGCGCAATAATGGACTCACGATACCTGCAAAACGATATAGGGCTAACGGTAAAGTGGGCGCGTATTGCCTTGTGTGGGATAAAAAAACAAAAAACTTCCTGAAACGAGTTCACAAAGTTCAACAAGTTCACAAAGTCAATGATAGCAAGGCTTCAGACCTGTTGAACGTTGAAAACGTAAGTTCAACATGTTCAACAAAACAAGATTCATTGTTGAACGTGTTGAACATTGAAAAACGTAAGTTCAACAACTTTAACCCTCATGAACACGCGGTTTGTGAACATGTTGAAGGTCGTGAACGTTTGTTGGAACAAAAAAATAAAAAATTTACCATGGAGATTTAGAAAATGGCAGCTTTAGACATCCTTAACGAACTCCAAAAACGGGGAATCGATATTGAGCTGGCAGGCGAAAATATCAGACTTCATGGATCTTCTAAAAATGATTTTGATGAATCCCTGGTCGAATTGATTAGGACACACAAAGGCGAAATTATCACCTTTCTAACCGCTGAAGCCGGTACAGCCCCTAAAGGTCGTCCTAAGTGGTGTTTTGAATGCCCCCACGGTAGATACGAAACCGACGACACAGGCTCACAGGTTTTATGGTGCGATCTTGCGAATCAAGCTGTCCTGGACATCGAAAAATGCATTCTGGGCTACTGGGCTAAAAACGAGAAAGGGTGGCCGGCAACATTACAGTAGGTCAATCATGAAAATAGACGACGACTTTTTATCCGAGCTTGGAATCTTGAGCGGCTGGAAGCGAATTGCTTCTTTTTTGGATGTATCAGTGAGAACTGCCAGGAGATACGCAAAATGCTATAGTATGCCGATTAGGAATTGGCCTGGTGGGAGCCCGTGGGCTATCCCCTATGAGCTAATACAATGGGGTATTTTCTTTGATGATATAATAAAAAAGAGGAAAAAGTTGAAAACGTGCCAAACTGGGTCAAATAAGGCCAAATAAGGCCAAACAATTTAACTCAATACTCGTTCACTTTTTCTAATCTGAACATCTCTCTCCCAAGGGGGTTCGGAGGGTTCACCTAAAATCAAATGAATATGCACCATAATAAAAAGGTTATTTCTATAAATTATTCTTAAAAAGCACAAACAAGCCCGTATTTACTTTAATGATTTAGGAAAAAGCAGAGAGGATACCATGGGGGGATATGGTTCAGGCCGGCAACCGAGTTCTTACCTTTTTACAGTTGAAGACTGTCTATATATAGATATTTCCATGATGATTAAGCGCAAATGGATAAAACTTGATTGTGATTCTCTCGGGATGTTAGAATGGAAAATGAACAAGAGAGAAATTGGCTCTGTCCGCTATGAATCGTGCATTGCCTATGATCCTCCTTATGTGTTGTTATATTACACCTGGCGCAAAACCGAAAAACTCGATTACAAAGTTTTCCTGACAAAAACATTTCCCAACTACGGAGGTTTTCGATACTGGTTTATCTGTCCAGCATGCGGTAAACGTGTTAGAAAATTATATGCTCCACCCAATTTAGGATACTTTTTATGTAGAACCTGTCAAAACTTGACCTACACCAGTTGCCGTGAATCTCATAGATATCAGAATCTGTATGGCTTGCTTGCAACCGATACAGGTTTATCTATTGATGCTGTTAAAAGGGTTCTTAAAAAATTACGATTATGAGCAATTAGGCCTTGAAATGCCAAACGGGAATTAAAATTTATCCCGACCTAAACTTGATTTGACAGAATCAAAAGGTAGTCAATATATCAATTTACAGTTCAATTATTACAGGTAAATTGAAAACGAAAGTTCCCATAACCTCGATTTAAATATAATTAAAAATAATATCCTTAAATCTAAAAATCTTCTGCGGCTTTCTCTATTTTCTCTTGTTCATCTTTTTCCATTTCTTGTATCATTGGTATATATACAAATTTAACTATAAATCCTAAAAAGTCTAATTTTTCAGAATATCGTTTATGTACTATAAGGCTTCTTCCTCTTCCAGTTTCGCATATACAATTCTTGCGCCAGGACAATCAATACCTTGCCGGCCAAAATCAGTATCAAAAGGGTATAGCCTGCAGCCCTCAGGGCGCACCGAATAGACCGCACAAGACTTCCTGTCACCATCCGCCCTGAGAAAAGGACATGGTGTCCTTTTGTGGTCTTCTGATTCCCAGGCTTTCCCATCTTCCGTGATCCGCCCGTAGTATTTCTCAATCACCTGGCCCACCTCTATATCAAGAAACTTGGCAATTTCAAAGATGCTTTTAGGGTCGTAGGGAAGCCCTATCTCAACGCAACACTTGCCACACCGTCGACACTTGAAAAGATCCCACCGTCTGTCCTGTCGCATGCCGTTACCTTTTCCCGGTCCCTCTCAAGCGAGATGTTGGGCAAAGTTCATTAATAGCTATCTTTTAATTCTTGATATTTTTCTTCAATAGCATCTTCATTATCGCTATTTATATTTTTAACAATTTCAATAGGGATATTACCTTTAAATTCACGTTCCGCGATTTTTAATCTTGCTTTTCTTATTGATTCAGATGCATTTTCAAAGCTCTTCAAAAAATCTTTGCAATTATGTATTTCTGTCTCTAAAATTCGGATTGTGCATTGTAAAATCCTATACCCTGACAACAAAACCATACCAAGTGAAGTATCAATGTTCTTTTTTATGTCTTGAAAAGAAACGATATATTTTTGTTTACTTTCATCTACGCTGTATTTATTCATCAATACTTCGAAATTGGCATGTGTTCCGTAATCTGAGGCATAATCATGTAAAACCAATAAAGCCTTTAAGTACGAATACTTTTCATTAAAATATTTTTTGGGAACACTGAATACGTTACTAAACTCTTTTCTGTTTTTTAAGCTCTCACCTTTGGACATCCAAAGTTTAGCCCTTTTATTTGAATTTTTAATTTTAGAGAGATAACAGGCAAATTCAATTGATCGCCTTAATGACATCCAGCCTAAATCACTGAAGCCTATCGATGTATTTATGTATGCGTGAATCCAGCTGTGATGAGAGCCAAAAACCATCAGAAGTGATGCGAACTGCCAATCAGAAGGATTATCATTTTTCAAGGATGTGGTAATTAACTGATCAAAGTGATCATTAATAAATTCAGCTGCTAAATAAACATCTGGCAATGCATTATTTACTTTCTTGAAATTTTCCTTAATAAGGTTAACTTCACGATAAAGCGTATGTGATTTAATTAGATTTGAATTCATTTATATTTATTTGCCCAACCGCTACTCTTCAGCCGATAGCTAATCGCTGCGGCTACAAGAGTCTGGTTACAGGCTTTTCACTTTTTATCAATCTTCAACATATTAATCATATAGCCTCTGGATTAAAATCATTAAAATCGTCACAAACCAAATTTGCCTCAGGATGTACTAAATATTTATATCGCTCTAATACCTGAGGGTTTTTATCAACGATCATAACCCGTTTTTTCATGTAACCATTTCCATCTTTAACACAACTCTTCAAAACCTCAATTGAAGCAGCGTCAGTGCCTGCGAGAGAATAGCCGATTATTACAATCTCAGTTGAACCTTGAACTATTTCATAAAAAAGTCGCCATATTTCTTTCATTAACTTTTCATGTCCGCCACCTACAAAACCATCTCGAGGCACCCCTCCAACAGAAAGCATCTTTGATGCAACCGGTGGAACTATTGCCGGCACTCGTGATAAGGCTGATGCAACAAACGGACTTGAATCTCCAAGATCACGAGATCCTAAAGGATCTTTTAAAAACATCATGTAATAAGAAAGGTTATGTCCCAAAACATCCCAGTTGCTTTTTAAATCAACTGCCAGCAGTTCTCGATCTAATAGGGCGAACCAATTTATGCTCCCGTGAGGTTTAAGAAAAATGGTAGAACCTTCCTTATCATCTGTTTGAAGGTAATCGAATTTTCGTCCAACGCGGCGAAATGAAAGTTCAATCAGAACATCCCAATTAAAGGATACAATTGCATCTTCTTCGGTAAGGGACTTAACCAAACGGTCATACGGGCCGTCTATTCCCTCTGCTATCTTGCATTTGTGTATTATAAATTTCCTTAGGCCATTTAACGCTATTTCGGCAGTCTGAGATCTGGCGGAGGATAATATATCAATGCTATCTTTTGGCAGATATGACAAAGCACGCGCGTCAAGTCTATTTAGCAGCTCTTCAAAGTCCGGGCTGTCATCAGATCGATTTAGATGAACCCCAAAAGTTTCATAGATTGCTTCATGGATAATTTTACTCTCCTCTTCCTCCAAAAACTGACACAGATCCCACGTCAACGTATTAAGAGTAGGTAAACCGTAAGGGCATGAGGCTCCTGCGCCAATTATATACAATCGTTTAATTTTTAGCATGCTTCACGTTGATCGACTATATAATAAATGATTCCTCTGACCAGTGATTATACAGTTCTGTTTATCATACAAATTGTAATGATATACAGAAAGGTTGTAAAATGTGATGTCTTTAAATTTTTTAATCCACTGTAAATCGAGCTACAACATTAGGCCATTGCGTTTCTAAATCCTCAAAAGCTGGGCGCCAGTTCTCTTCTTTCTCCTCTTCCTCTGAAAGATTAATATTTGTAGTAATTCCATGTTTAGCTGCATGAAGTCTATAAGCATTAATAAAACATCTTTCAGATGCAGTAAATGCAAAGCCAGTTAGCTTAAAATATCGTTTTGTCTCTATAAGCTCAATCGCCCGTGCTACAATCCAGCCAATAAACGTGCCGACAAAATAGGCTAAAACACCCTTCCACCCTGTAGAAAGATATCCGATTATAACTATACCTATGAGCAACAATCCATATCCTGAAATATAACTATACAAAGTTCCAATCGCCACTTGCCCCGGAATTACAAAAAGTCCAAAAGTATTCAATAAAACCGAAACTATATACGTAATCGAAATAACAACCGCAATTTGCAAAGGATCTATCTTCATTATAAAACAAATTATTGCAGCAATGAATGTGGCTATCGATGTTAACGACTCTATTCCTTCTGTCGTCTTGAGAACTTTAAAAGCACTTACTTTAGGATAGAGTCGAGCAATTAATCCAAAAGCATATGGTACTGCTATTCTTATCTTCAAACCTCTTGGAGTATAGATTGCCATAAATTATTTTTCCCCTTTGGATCTAAAGTCGAAAATCAGCCGATGCTTTAGGAATTTTGTATTTTTGGGTTATCTTGCCAATACCTGTACCATTCACAACACCAATTGATATACAGATATCATATTTTTCTGGTGTCAGGTTGAGTAAAGCCGATTTTAGGCAATTTTGCCCCTCAATGGATGTTCTTTTCGCCAGCCAGCAACGGATTTTGAATCTGCGAAGCAAACCAAAAGATCAGCGACACTTTTAGAGTTAACATAGCATATCTTCGAATCAGCTACTGATGAAGAATCAACCAAACACCAGATCTTGTCTTTCCCCCTTGCGGGACTTTTGGAGTCAACTACATATAGAAGGAGATCTGCCGAACTTCTTGAGTCAACAATACAGACCAAGAAATCTGAGGCACTTCTTGACTCTTTAACATTAATTAATGCCATGTATTTTTCCTCCATGTCAAAATATTTATGCTTTGGGTTTACCACGCCAACGGAAGGCCCGCCTAAAACCTGCCTTTTCTGCCTCTTCTACTGTCAATGCATATAACTCTCCCCGCTCTGGCTCAACAACTGTCTTATCATACATCTGATCCATTGGCAGATGATAAATTTTTTCTCTATTCTTTTTGCTTATATTGCACTTAATTAGAGGGTATGGTTCCAGCTCAACATTCTCTCTGACTTCAACTCCAAGGTAATTGGCAAAATTGTGAGCCTCAGGCGATAATTTATAGGTGGTCACTATTACTGGTTTAACAGTCTTTTGGGGATTGTTATTCATTTTGTAAAATTGAGCACTCCCATAAATCTGGGCTATAGTATTTTCCCTGACAGGTAAGCCCTTTTCCTTTGACAGACGTTTACACTGAATAACAAGAATTTTATCATCATTCTCAGCAACCAAATCAATACCAAGGTCAGCCCTTCCTTTTGTGGCTCCATAGTACTCCACTTTGTAACCATGTTTCTCATAGGTATAACCAATAAATCGCTCATAGAGGATGCCTGCAGACCATGAGGACCGTTTTCGGTCTGGGGATAAATACCGATCTAAGGCAAGTTGATTTCGCTTGGCACGAGGTAGTTTATTCCATTCGGCCCGGGAAATATAACGCCGAGTGGCGTCTTCACCGGATTGATCAATGGCTTCCCTCTCTTCCTTTTCATTATGAAGGGCTTCTATGAGATCCCTGACAGAAACATCCTCATATTCCACCAACCAGGGTGCAATCGACTCATATAGGTCTATCCGGCTTAGAGCTAATGAAAGGTCTTTTATGGCTTGTCGTTTTTTTGAATTTGCTTCTTTGATCTGTTCTGCCGCTTTAAATGCTGGACGAGGTTTAGTTCTCAGATATCTATCGATGACAGCATCGTAATTATTAAAGATATAAGACTCAATTTGGTTAGCAACTGGCGGGAATAGCGCTGAATTTTCTTTAAGTTCATCCAGTTTGCGACTGTACTGCCGGTATGTCTGGTGTTTACGGATAGTTTTCACCAACAGGATTATAAGCAAAACAATGATGCCCCACATAAGGAACTCATTATCCATCCAAGAAAATAGTTCCTGCACCTTGCCCCCCCGTGTTGTTGGTGATTGGTATTGTCTATTATTCAACCTAACAATACTCTATCGCTTCGGTTAAAGGCTATTTATTGGTCTCTTTTTCGTATTTTTCAAGCCATTCAATGAGGATCAGGCGAATCAGGTTTGAAAGCGGACGGTGTTGGCTGTCTGCAATTTTTTGGAGCTTTTCTTTTAAATCTGAAGGTATTCGGACGCCAATTAGTTTCATAACTTTTTTATACAGAAAAAAATATTGACACACAAGGTTAATTTTGTTAGCGTTTGTATAACAATAGTTTTCAATATTAGCTATTAGCCCAAAACCACAGTAAAATGAAAATCAAATTATCAAACATAGCGCTTGAAGGAACCTGTAACCGAAAGGTTATGGGCGGCTTATTACTGTGGGCCGGGGAAAACCTTCAGGCGCTTTTGTTTTTCATGGCAACTGAAAGGAGGATACAATGCAAGGGAAACTTTTTAACGAGCAAGAAAAAAGCATCTTAGCAGCAGCATCCTTCCCGGAAGTTAGCGAGGTACCGGTTTCTTGGGGTGAACTAAATCTCCAGCGGGCAGATAAATATAAAGCGATCGTAAATCCTGAAATTGGAAAAGTGTACTCGATCGTCTCAAAGGACTATAAGCTGATCCGGCATGAAGATGCGGTTCAACGGATTGAGAGTACCATCGATGAGAATCCTAAACTTGGCAAATATAAAACAGATACAGAATTTTATAACGATGGCGGCAGAATGTGCAGAATTTATCGCTTTTTTGAAAAATCTGTTGAAATAAAAAAAGATGATACGGTTAACCCCGAACTCCATTTGTTCAACAGCTATGATATCACATGGCCCTTTATCGTACTTATCGGAGCATTTAGATTTGTTTGCGCCAATGGTCTTGTGGTTGGCGATAAGTATCTTTATCTCCGGAAACGGCATGTTTACGATTTTGAACAGATGGATATTAAAGAACAGGTGTCCACTGCATTAAAGCGGTTTAATTTGCAAACAAATCGATGGAAAAAGTGGATTGAGCTAAGGTTGACTGAAAAAATCTACGCTAATGTTATGAAGGCTATGAAATTCGGGAAAAAGGCTGTGGCAAAAATCGAAAGCCGAGCCGAACAAGAAGCGGAAGATTTAACCGATAATGGACTTCCAATTATGAATCTCTGGATATTTTACAACATTTTAACTTGGTATATAACCCATCGGGCTGTTTCTTTGAACCATCGTGTTGAGATGGAGAGAAGGTTAAGATCAGCGATGAAGCATTTTAAATAGGCGAAGCGATGAGAGGCCGTATATTCGACGATCTTTTAAAATGCGCGTGCGGCATATAGGAAGTTTTAACCAAAGCCCAGGATAGCCTGATCAGCGAACACCGGAAACCCTATCCGGCTTCCTGGGCTAATCCCTGAAATAAGATTCACTTGACTTAATAACCCAAAATGATGATATCTGTATGTTAGATGATTTTATATTAGCCGGTAATAATGGCAAGTAAACACAACATTTGATATTGACACTATTAAGACTTTAATATACTAAATCTTAATATATCTCTTTTGAAACCTGTTCTCTATCTCGACTCCGTTTCCATTGCGAAACATCTATTGTTCCGCTGACCTCATTCTCAATTCGTTTCTCGCTATCCAGCTTTGATTATTTTTTCATATAGCCTTTTCAATCATTAACCTATATTGGTGAGGTTCCACATGGAAAAATCCCTCAAAATGTGCCCGCCTTGCTCCTGACAGAACGCCGCTTTTAAGGTCATGGCACAATAGGGGGAGCAATGATATCATATGAGTTAGATGAGAGTGCCGGCGTGTGCCTATATGCCATTGTTGATATGGCCGAGCGGAGGAGGTGGAAATATGGGAAAAACAATCAAGATGTTCGTGGTCGCGTTCGTGATAGCGTTCGCGGCCCAGGTGGTGATTGATCTGCCGGCGGTTAAGAGTTACGTCCAGGAAGAGTCTGACCGGGCGCGGATGGAGATGTATCATCTACGGGTCAGGTATGATAAAGCTGTACGAGGAATGTGATGGTCAGGTCTATGTTTATCCCCTG
>RCNB010005266.1_pt1 | contig 14888 bp, 13 predicted proteins | sample 2041321 | NCBI WGS metagenome assembly RCNB01 (sample SAMN09708232, study PRJNA481090) | Marine sediment metagenome, whole genome shotgun sequencing project. | reverse complement strand
GAAAAGAAAAGAAAGGAAAAGAAAAAATGAGAGGAAACCGCAACATCCGAGAACAGGCCCGGACGCCGTCCTCCGACTGGCGATCTACGAACTCCGCAGAGCCGGCGAGGGGCTATTACCGATTCCCGTCGATTCACGGCGACACCATTGTGTTTGCCGCCGAGGGAGACCTCTGGAGCGTCTCGACCGAGGGCGGCGTCGCGCGGAGGTTGACCACGCGCCCGGCCTGGAGAGCTTTTTCGAGCTGCCCTTGGTCGTCAGCGACAACAACAGAGATTGAGAGCACTGGGTACGGGCGGGATACACCCCGCCCTTACTCGTCGATGCAACTGACAACTTTGTGGTGCGGGCGCCCCGCCCGCACGAATCCGCTGCGATCGAAGAAGTTCGGCCGAAACGGCCGCACCACAAAGGGCGGCATATATGCCGCCCCTACGGAGCGCAGCAGGTCTGTCCCGCGAGGTAGCGGGCGAGATTGGCCTCGAGCTTCGGGAGTGCATCCAGGTTGCCGTCCCAGGTCATCATCCGGATCACTTGCCTCTGAAGCCTGACGGCGTCAACGAACAGACCCGCCTCCGCGGATGCCATGGCCAGAGTTTCGAGGCGGCTCGGCGTTGTCCCTGCGCGCAGGGTCCGCTTGGCAAGACCCAGCGCACGCTCTCCGTTCCGCACCTCGGGGTCGTCCGCTGTCGCGAGCAGGAGGGCCAGGGCGTGGAGGAGCTCGACACTTTCGGGAAACGCCCGCCAACTTTCGTCCAGCAATTGAAGTGCTTCCCGCGAGCGCCCCATGGAGGCGAGGGCCTCGGCTTCGTCGCGTCGCGCACGCACGTTCGTTGGGTCTGCTTCGACGACCTGCCGATATGTCTCAGCCGACTCACCATAGCGGCCGAGCCGGTGCAGCGCGGACCCGAGGTCGAGGCGGGCTGCGACGAGGTTGAGGCCGAGGGCGAGCGCAATTCGGTACTCCTCGACCGCCCGGTCATCGGTTCCGATTCGAGCCTCGATCATGCCGAGGTGATAGCGAACCTGGGCTTCGTCCGAGGGACCGAGGTTCAGCTCGAGGGCCTCGAGGTAGTGGCCTCGAGCCGTCTCGTACTCTCCCATCCGGAGGTGCGCCACGGCGAGACGGATTCGCGCCCCGTCGCCCTCGAGACCCAGATCGCACAGCCGCTGGAAATCCTCGATCGCCTCCCGGTTGCGGCGCAGAGCGAAATTCGTGCTCGACCTCGAGCGAAGTGCCCTGACGTTTCCGGGATCGATTTCGAGAACCTCTGAGTATCGATCGACCGCCTCGCTCGTGTTTCCCGTGTTCTCGAGAACGTATCCGAGCATCAGGATGGCTTCCACCATCTCCGGCGTCAGGGCAAGGGCCGCATCGACCTCGCGGCGCGCCTCGCCGAAGTCGCCCTGCTGGAGGCGAAGGCTTGCAACTGCGAGGTGGAGGCGGGCGCTCACCAGCCGATCACGAGCTGAATCCTCCTCCGTTTCGTCCAGACCCGCCGGCTCGCGCGTCAACATTTCGACCGTCTGGTGAATCCGTCCAACGGCCTGTGGTGAATCGCCGAGGTAGGCCGCCGAGAATAAGGCAAGGCTACGATCGTCGTGCTCCTCGGGGTTGGATGCCATCTCCAGGACGACGTCGGCGATGTTCTCCGTTTTCAACGGCTCGATCGCACCGAGCAGCGGATCGGCATACGCGATTTCTTTGTCGCCGCGTTGCTCCAGGTGCGCCCGCGCGGCTTCCATGTCGCCGAGCCTGCGATAGGCGAGGGCCAGCTGATAGTGGATGATTGTTGCCCGAGGCTGCAGCTCGAGGGCCCTTGTGAGATTTACGATCGCCTCCTGGTGTCTACCGAGGGCGCTGGCGGCCCTCCCGAGACCGCCGTAGGCGGCGGCTTCGGCGGGGTTGAGCTCGAGCACGCGCCGGAACTGCCGGGAAGCCTCGTCGTCTTCGCCGAGTTCCAGCAGGACCTCGGCAAGGTGGAGTCGGGCCGGGATGTCGCCTGGTCGGAGCTCCAGGGCGTGCTTGTACGACTCCCGCTCCCGTTCGAGCTTTCCGACAATCTGGTAGACGAACCCGAGGTAATAAGGCCAGCGAAAGTCACCCGGCTCGAGCCTCTATGCGTTGGCAAACGAGACCTCCGCTGCATCGAGCAGGTGATGGGCGAGGTAATAGGTGCCGAGGGTGCCATAAGCGTCGGCGAGTTCGCCGTCAGTGCCGGAGGTGTTGAGCACGGTTGTGCGCTCCTGGAGCTCCTCGAGACGGCGACGCGTCGCGTCCTCCATGGCCGACAGATCGGGAAGCGGAAGCGGCGTCAGTTCCGACCGCTCCACCGCCTCCGCCTGGAAAACCAGCAGGAGCGCCACAGTAAGGACCAACGATCTCCGCACGGTCGCCAAACCGTCACTCCCCGTTCTTTGCCGTCGAACCGGCCCCCCTGGTCAGGGTGGTGTAGCGATCGACGGCGATGCCGGGCCATACCTCCACCGCCCCGTCGGGCCAGTGGACCTCCACCCGATCGACGGTCGCGGCGTTCCCAAGACCGTAGAGCAACCTTGGATCGTTGGCGGATGCATAACCGCCATCGGTGCGGACCCGTCTCCATAGAACGGGCTTGCCCTTGCGGTGGACCCCGACCCAGGCGCCGATCTGGTCGCGTGGGGGATCGCCGGCCACGAGCCGCAGACCGATCCAATGGTTGGCGTTGCCGACGGTGTTGATGAGCAGACGCGCGCGGCCGTTGCAGTTCTCCAGCAGTACGTCGGTGTCGCCGTCATTATCGATGTCGCCGAAGGCAAGGCCCCTGCTGACTTCGAGGAGCTTGAAGACCGAGCCCGCCGTCGCTGTCACGTCTTCGAATCTGTTGGAGCCGACGTTGTGGAAGAGCTGGTTGGGCTGGCTCATCGGGAATGGGTCGCCCTGGCGCACCAGAGCTTCGATGACGAAGACGTCGCCACTCGCGGTCATGAGGTCGAGCAAGCCGTCGTTGTCGTAGTCGAAGAAGCGAACCCCCCAGCTCGTACGGCTGACGCTCGGCGGGCCCAGACCGCTGCTGGTGGTCGTGTCGTCGAAAAGACCAGCCCCGTCGTTGATGTAGAGGGTGTTGGTCTGGGATCTGAGGTGGGTCATGAAGAGGTCCTCGTCGCCGTCGAGGTCAATGTCGGCGGCGTCCACGCCCATGCTTGACTCGGAACGACCGTCCGCGTTGACCGCGGTCCCGCTGAACATGGCGTCATTGACGAAGGTGCCGTCCCCCTGGTTGATCCACATGTGGTTCGGAATATTGTCATTGGCGACGTATATATCCACCCACCCGTCGAGGTTGAAATCGGCGGCCATAACCCCGAGGGCCTTGCCGGATTCGTGTTGGACACCACTCTTGAGGGACCGATCTTCGAAGGTTCCGTCGCCCCGATTGCGGTAGAGCCGGTTGGTGACCGCGGAGTACGATTCCGGCGCGCAGTAGCCGGGGATTCCCGACGGCAGCCTGCAGATCTTGTGGTTTTCGTAGGTGAAGGCCAGGTAACAGCCGACAAAGAGATCGAGTCCTCCGTCCCGGTCGAAGTCGAGAAAGGTGGCTCCCGAGTTCCAGCGGGGATCCTGGATGCCGGCCGCCCCGATCACCTCCTCGAAGGTGCCGTCGCCCTTGTTCCTCCACAGCTGGTTGGGACCGAAGTTGGTCAGAAAGATATCGACCCATCCGTCGTTGTCGTAGTCGGCCGCCGCCACGCCGACGCCGTAGCCGTCGGCCTGGATCCCGGACGCCTCGGTCACATCCGTGAAGCCGAGCACACGGCTGCCGTCTTCCTTGACGACCAGATCGTTACGGTACAGACGATCGCGAAGGGGGAAGCCCTTCTGCGGTGGCTGGTCGGCATCGGCGACCGTCTTTTCCGGACCGAGCATGGTGCTCTGGATCAGGTAGAGGTCGAGGTCGCCGTCATTGTCGTAGTCGAACATCCCGCAACCAGGACCGCTGATCTCGACGATGTAGAACTCGCCGGAAACGCCGGCAAAATGTACGAAGTCGACCCCGAGCTCCTCGGCGCGATCCTCGAAAAGGTCGGTGTTCGCAGCCGGGTTTTCGGCGTGCACGGTGAGGGAGAACATCACCAGCAGAAATGTGAGCAGCCGGACCGCTTTAGTGTGGTGCGGCATTTCAGACCTCCCGGTTCCTGTTGACGCCGACGATCGACTCGTCGGCAACTCTCTGACAGGGACGGTTCATGGCTTCGCCCGTTCAGCTGCATAATACCTCTCGAAGAAATCGCTCTCCTTCTCCAAAAGGCGGGTGCCCGGGCGGATCGTGTCGCCAAGCTCCATGAATGCTCTGCTTTCGAGATCGTACGCCGGCCACTCGGGAAGGCCGACGCCGTTCGGATCACCGTGTGCCGCAAAGTTGACCCAGTAGCCCAACATCGTGTCCGCCAACCTATCATCCTCCATTTGGGGGGAAAAGGACGCGAGGTGGAAATTGCCGAAGACATAGACGATCTCGGCTCCGTGGTGGGAACCGTAGATGTCGCTCTGGGGAATCGGCGGCACGCGGGTGAAGTGGTAGAGCCAGGCGTTGGCGTCACCCGTTGCCGTCAGACGCGCCCACATTCGCATCTGCCAGGTGAACCAGGCATCACCCACGCTGGCCACGAAGACTTCTCGTACATCCGTGTCATCGGTGACGGGATAGGCTTCGAGGAAATCGCCTGCGAGGTCACCGTATCGCCATTCCGCGAACCGTCGAAATTCCTCGACGGTTGCCGGGCCGTCGTCGTTGGCATACATTGACCCCTCGTCGGCGTTCGAACCGACGATCACCGGTACGCGATTCTGGCGACCCTGTTCGGAAATCTCGGGACCCCGCATCGGTGTCGTCAAAAAATTAATAATGGCACCATTATGTTTAGTACCATTCAAATTAAGGTGAAGATATGAAAATCGCGGTTACCCTTATTTTGCTGTCAGGATTCTCAATGCTGTCGCTGGCTTGCACTCAAGTGCCCTCCGACGAAAACGGCAACGGGATGGTTGAGCCGGCAAAACAATCCGACGACGCCAAACTGGTATTTTCGAGCCTGGAGCTCGATCAGACGAATCGTGGCAGCATCAATATCAATGGCTACGACCGGCACTTTTCCGTAACGTTTCCCACCTCGTATGACAAGAACAAAGCCTATCCAGTCGTTCTGTTTTTTCATGGTTGTATGTGTCGTCCCAGTCACACCGAAGAAATCATAAAGAGTTATTTGGATTGGAAACCGAGATTGGATTCGTATAAAGACGATTTCATCACCATCAAAATGTCTGCATTTTCCGAGAAGAAACCGGAAGTTCCCCAGGAAGTTGATGAAGGTGGAGCACGCGGTATGTGGTTCTGGCATGAAGGTTTTGAGTCAGAGCGTGACGATTACGCGTTCGTTGATACGTTGTTAACAGAGTTACTGTCGTCGTCTGATATCAATATTGATCCGGAAAACATCTTCGGGGTCGGTCATTCATCCGGGGCGATCTTCTTGCTGTCGTACGTACTCGGTGGCCCGGTCGATCTGACCGATGTCAGCATAAATGACACCTATACCTTTAAGGCCATTTCCGTAACAGGAGGTTCAACGTTACGGAAAGGGATTGTCGATTTCAAAGAAAATACGCCCGACACTTTGCCATCTGTTTTGCACATCCAGGGCGAGCGAGATAAAGGGCTGTGGTTTAACGGTCAGGAAACGGGTAAGAGTGGTATCAATTTTCTGGAATTTGCCACTCCTTCCCCGCCAACGATTATTGACGGAATACGAAGCACAGCACATGGGCGTACTTACTCTGCGTGGGACGAAAATACGCCCTCAAATCCAAGTACCCTGGAAAAATGGGCTAAGCATCTCGATCTCGAATATTCAGGGTACGAGGAATATTCCCAATATTTCATTTACAACTTCGCGCCGGTAACGACTTCAGAGAATGTGCTCGTCGGCGTGAGGATCAAAGATTGCGGGCATAGCCTTACCGCGGATCAATATCAATCTGATTTCTTCCGAATATTCTCACAGCAAAATGGCCATTTGTCGGGGTACGACAGCGCGATATCTCGAGACACGGCGATGACGTTTTGCCGATAGCAATAATTATTATGCATCTCGAAAGCCGAGGCCAGGCTGGAGGAATCGCAGGATGACAAAGCGAGTAAGGAACCAAGAAAAGTGAAACTACAATCCACGCCGTTCTGCGTAATCCTATTACTCGGGATGATCGGGTGCGCCGACCCGGACCCCGCTCAGATGTCGGAGGCCGATCTTCGCGCTACCGCCGAGGCCATTCACGATGCAGTGATCACCATCGACACTCACGTCGATATCCCATTCGACTTCGCGACCGAGTCGGTCGATCCGCTGAACAGTGTTCGCCAGGTCAATCTCGACAATATGCGTGCGGGCGGCCTCGACGCCGCGTTTTTTATTGTTTTTGTGGGTCAGACCGAACGGACCCCGGAGAACTACGCACAAGCGAAAACCGATGCAATGACGATGTTCGATGCGATCCACCGTATGACGGACGAGATGTATCCGGATCTCATTGAGTTGGCCTACTCCGCTGACGACGTCGAACGCATCCGCGCTTCCGGCAAGCTCGTCGCCGTCATCGGCATTGAAAACGGGTATGTCATTGGTACTGATCTATCGCTCCTCGAGCGTTATCACGAACTCGGCGCCCGTTACATCACGCTGTCGCACGGTGGCCACAACGATATCTCCGATTCCTCGCGGCCACGCCCCGAGTTCGGGGACGAAGAATCGGAGCATGGCGGGATCAGCGAGTTCGGAGAGCGAGTCATTGCCGAAATGAATCGGCTCGGCATCATGGTTGATGTCTCCCACATCTCAAAGGCCGCGGCGCTCGACGCGATACGACTCTCCCGCGCACCTGTAATTGCATCCCACTCCAACACACGCGCAGTCAGGGACCATTTTCGCAACATGGACGACGAGACACTCCTTGCGCTCAAGGATAGCGGCGGGGTCATGCAAGCCGTGGCGCTGGCTGAATTCGTCAAAGACCTGACGCCGGAGCAACAGGAAGCGGCCGCCAAGGTGCTGGAAGATTACGAGCTGGAGCGGCTCAGCGATTCGCTCTCGCTCTCCGCCGACGAGCGCGGCAAGATCATGGCGCGTCTCCGTGAGATCGGCTACGCCGACGTCGGTGATTTCATCGATCACGTGGATCATGCGGTCGACCTGATCGGCATCGATCACGTGGGGCTGAGCTCAGACTTCGGCGGCGGCGGCGGCGTTGTCGACTGGTTCGACGCCGGCGAAACCATCAACGTTACACTGGAGCTGCTGCAGAGGGGCTACAGCCAGGACGACATCGAGAAACTGTGGGGCGGAAATCTGCTGCGGGTCTGGCGCGAGGTCGAGGCGGTCGCCGCCGAGTCCGGCCAACATCAAACTGTTAGCGAGCCAGGCTCGTCTTCGGGCCTGGCGCTGGGCCGGCGAGAGACCGTCATCAGGGCGCTCGCGGGCTGAGCAGCGGCGCCGCTTGGCAGTAGCGGGCAAGAGCCTCGGACGGCTCGCGAATTCTCTACAATTGCGGGGGCTCGTGCTACCAGGGTACTCCTTGGTCTGTACCCATGCCCGGACCCAAGAGGACCGAATTCAAGAACAATCGCTCCATCCCTGGATACCAGCCGCGATGCGTTGGATTCGAGGCAAAGAGAATCACTTGTCCGCGGCCATAGCTCTCAACCGTTGCAAAGGCTGAATTGGCAAGTCGCCGTCTTGCTTCAGGCCACAGCAAGCCGCTCAGTCGCAAGTTATCCTCATCGACGAGCCGGACCGGCGTGTCGGCCGGGCGCTTGGACATCATAACTCTGTTTCCTCTTGCCATGATCGGCATGAATTTGCCCAGTCCAAAACCAAGCCAATGACGCTCGTCAATGCTCGCCTTGAGAAACACACCCGACGGACTAAACTGTCGTTGCCACGCATCCAGGCGCTTGAGCTCTTCACCGCTAATCGAGGGAGCCGATTTCTCTTCCTTCGCCTTCTTGGCGTCAGATATCTCCTTCTCGTGTGTACCGGATTTACCGCCCCAGAGATCATCAAAGTCGATCTCGATAGCATCCGCGTGTTGTTCTCTTTGAAGGTCTTCTTTATACACGGCCAACTCGTCCAAGACATCTCGCCGCATTCTCACCGAGGAGATCTCGTTGCCACTTGCGATCTCAACCGCCGAACGGCCAAAGGCTATAAGCGTTCCGCCTTCAGCAACCCACTTCTTAACCTCCTCCGAAACGGCGCCGCGCTCAGAAAGAATCAATACGTTGTACTTGCGCAAGTCATTTCTGCCTTCGACAGGCGAAACGCGCATCTTGAGGCGATAATCCAACAGATGCCACACCGCTCCGAAAGCGTTCGACATGCCGTCCGCCGAGAGGGCCACCCGTGGCGCGTGCAAGAGAACGAACTTGGGGCCGCCCAGATCTGGACCGACCTTGCCGACCGAAGCGGACTGCGCCGGTCGAATCGTCACGTCGAAGTCATGCGCGAGTTGTTGCAGGATCTCGCCGAGATTGTCCGGGTTCTCATGGGCACGAAGCATGAGGGCGCCAGGTTGATAGTGGTGGCCATCCAGATCAAACGGTTCTATCGCCACGCGCAAATGACAACCCTGCTCGAACAACCGAACCATCGCGTCGTACACTGCCGCGCTGGAAAAATCGACGACGTACCCGTACTTCGGCTTGCGCTTCCAATCGATCGATTCGCGCGTCGGCATCGGGGCTTCTGAGCCTACTTTCACGTCCGTAACCGTGTCCACCCAATAGGACTCCAGGCCGTAGGCCATCGGAAAGTTCCACGCCGTGACGTCGTAGAATCGTGACCCCTCGCCCTTCTCCAGTTCTTCGCGCTCAATTTTCAGATAATCGTTGTCCGGTCGTATATCAAAACTCAGAAAGATATGCACTACACGGCGATGGGGCTGGGCGGATTTCACCACCAATGTGCCGACGGGAAGCTCTAACGCCTCCGTCTTATTCCCCCAGATGTCGGTCGCCCCTGAAATACGAACGGGTTCTTGGGCGAAACCATATTCTATGGCGTTCCGATCCAGCAGCGCGATAAATCGTGACATCCGCGCTCGGTCCGCGTTTGGCGGCATCAAGAAGGTCCCTGTCAGTTCACCATCGCCGTTGACAGCAGCGAGGTGCTCTGCGTAGTAATCACGGAGAATCTCGCGACGATTGTTCTTCAAGGTATTCAGATTGGCGAGCGAACTGACGAGGTGGTGATGAACCGATTCACGATACGTGAGTAGGTGGCCCGTCTCGAGCTTATATGCAGCACTGTTGACACCAGCCTGCTCATAGAGCAGCGCGATAGCGCCACCTGCCCAAGAGCCGGTATAAATCGCCGCAAAATCCGTATTCCAATCCTTGGCATAATAGCTCCACCCATGCTCATCGAAGGCGGCACCCTGCTCAAAGCCAAATAGCTCGCGCCAGTACAGATCCTTATCAGAGTACAGAGGGTTCAGCGGTTGCCGCGGTGGGTCCATGAGGTACGTATCCAGCGATCCCATCTCATGGGAATCGACCGTGAAGTGCGGATTCCAGGCAGTGATGACCTTCATGCGCGCTTGATTCTCCTTAGTCACAAGCGCTGCCCCGTCGCGATTCATATCGAACCGATAGTGGTTCGTTCTTCCGTTTTCAGCATTGTGCTGGATATGCTGACCATCCGTCGCGGAAATCAACCCCGTGCGCTGAACGATCGAAGCCAAGTGGCGCTCGCGCCCATCAGGGTTCTGTAGCGGATCGATGATGATAACAACTTGCTCTAAGAGCGATTTCGTTCCATCATCGATTCCAGCAACTAGCTGATAAGCAAGCTGCATGGCCGCATCCGTGCTGGAAAGTTCATCGCCGTGGACGGCGTATGCCATGAGCGCCGTGGCCGGATGGTTCTCTATGAGCTCCGTTCCTGCTTCGGCATTGGCCAGTTTTCGGGGATCGGTCAGTTTTCCATTATCCTCCTTGATTTGATCCAGACGCTGATGGTTCTCTGCGCTCGTAATGAAAAGATGGACCAATGTTCGACCTTCATGCGTCTCACCGTAAGGTTTCAGTACAATGCGATCCGAGGAAGCGGCCAGCGCCTCGAAATAGCGCATCAGCGAATCGTAGCGAACCGCCTTCTCTCCCACTTCATGACCGATGACGGAGGACGGCGTCGGGATACTCCGATCTAACGTCGCCGGATCCACAAACGGACTACTGGCCTCTGCACTGTAATCAACCTGTCCAGCGGCGAGGGTGCAATACGCGGACAGCAGGAGAATGCAAAATCCCCTTGCCAACGAAGGGATTGAAAAGAGCCGTCGGCTCTTGGGCTGTGAATGCATGTGAACTGAGTTCATTTTCATTACAAGACCTTTCAAGTAGAACCATACGTAGGCGCCACGCTGTTGTGGCAGAGCATTTCCATCATTGCGTTCAGCAGGCTCAAAGGATAACTAGAACAAAGGATAGTGTAATGCATTTCCACGCCCGTCTCGATTACGTCGAAAGACGTGATTCCAGGGGGCCAACAGGGACGAATCGGGCATTGGGGAGCCCCGGGGGAGTGGTCCTGAGCCCTGTGTTGTTGCCGGCAGAGCGCGTTTGAGCTGGAGAGGTCCACAAGAGTGCGAAACGACGCACGGGGATGCGCACCTCTCCTTGACTAGGTACGCGCCGAAGAGCGCGGCCCGCTTGGCGGCGCACGACGGGCAGAACGACCGCGTCTGACACGAGAACGCCACCAGGTACTCCGAGGCGCACTCGGGACACCGAACCCTGGCGAAGCCGCAGCTGAAGTTACTGCAGTCGACGTACGAGCTGACAACCCGGTCGAGGAATCCCCGCCTTATTCTTCCTGGCATAGGTGCCGGGTACGGAGTTCGGAGTTATCGGGTCTCCCGCCATGAAATGTCTCCGTCTTGATTGAGTCTAACAGCGGGGTGAACTCCACCCACGGCAGCACATCAGTACCACCGATCACACAACCTCAAATCAACTCTTCGTCGATTGCCGGCGGCACCGATCTCCACCGCTCAGCCGCTGAACCGACCGCTCAGCCGCCCCAAGCCCCGCTTGACTGCTGAAGCGACCGGAAGCCGTAAACTGGATTCATGACCATCCTCGAAGACCGACCCAGGTGCCTGGCACCTTTACTCCTGGGACGAGGCGGAGCGTCGCTCAGAGTTGCCGTTTGTTCTGAAGGACCCTCCGATATCGGTTGGGCCTCATATTTGGTCGGCTCCTCTTCTTTCGTTTCGAGTGCCTTCGGTTGGTGCGATTCTTTTTCCCCAAAAAGGCTGTGGATTTCGGCATCAAGGGCGGGGGTTAACTCAACAGGCTCCAGATCCGTCCCCAGAGCTTCCAAGAGCGTTTTGACTCTTGATATTGCCCCTTCATATTCCCCTGCTTCTATCGATCGAAGGGACCCTATTAGGTTCCCTCGAATCTCCTCAATCGATGGAAGCCCGCCTTCCCAGGGGCGAAATTTGCGCACCATGAACCGTAGGGTGTCAGGTATGTCGCGCTCGAATAGGATCACACTGTTGCTAGGGCCACGATCGGACACCAGGAATCGAATCTTGGATGGAATGTACTCGACCAGGAGACCGCCAAATTCCAGGGTGTTTTTCTCCTCGAACACCTGCCCGCATTCATGGCAGTGGTCTTGTGACTCGCTCACGCGTCCTTCCCATCCGCAATCACATTTATGTGAGAACCACCCGGTTTTGTATTCTCCGGCATCATCAATGACAGATTGAGAAGATCGCATCGTTGCCCCCAAGTGTGTTCGATTCTCCCATATGTGGTGCGGATGATGAAACGGAAAAGGCGTTAACGTCAACCACTGTTAAGCCGGTTTTGGTGAGGTCAGTGTCGATCACACATCAATCGGCGGCGCCTACCGATTCTAAGGGCCGATCGACGCGTCGGCACTCGCTCTGGGGCCCCAGAACGGGCCTGAGGGTCGTGTTAGCCTCGGGTGGAACGAAAGGAAATTCCTATCCCTTAGACAGCACAGTCTCCATATTCAACCAAATTCAGGGAGGTACAAGAATGGCCAAGGCAAAGACCGTTTTCTTAAACCAAGAAGAGATGGATCTGATTCATGCTCAAAGTATAAAGAGCCTGCAGGAAATTGGTATTAAGGTTCACAGCAAGCCTGTTCTTGAAATACTTGAGAAGAACGGAGCGCGTGTGGATTACAATGCACTGGTTGCCAAAATTCCTGAAAGGATGGTTAACCAGGCTCTTGAAAGCGCTCAAAAGGAATTTACCCTGTGCGCCCGCGATCCAAGGCAAGATCTAAAGATCCCTACAAAGACATTTCCGTGGTTGACGACCAGCGGACTTGCCATTCGTGTTACAGATTATGAAACTGGAGCGTATCGTGATTCTACTAGAAAGGATATTGCTGCGTTTACAAGACTTGGAGATGCCGTTGGTTCAATAGATTATCTCTGGACGGCATTAACCGCAACAGATGTTTTTCCTCTTGCCCACGGCCCCCATGAATTGTGGGTGACCATGCAAAATACTACCAAGCATGTTCAGGGCGTTACAGCGCAAAGCGCGGAAGACGCAAAGGTGCAGATTGAACTGGCGGCTCTTGTCGCAGGAGGAAGAGAAGAACTGAAAAAACGCCCTCTGTTTTCTGTCATTGCATGCCCCATCGCACCATTGAGCTATGACAAAGGCTCCATAGAGGCGCAGGTAGAACTGGCCAAAGCCGGAATACCGGTGGCTTCCATGTCCATGACCAATGGTGGCGCCTCTGCTCCCCTTCCGGTGGCGGGTATGTTGGTCAATGCCAACACCGAAAATCTGGGAAGTATTTTGATTTCACAGATGGCGGCGCCCGGCGCCCCCCACATTTATTGTTCCGAATCAGGGCCCATGAATATGTACACTGCGAGCATAGACAATACTGTGCCTGAAAAGAGTTTTTTAAGCATCGGGCTGGCACAGATGGCAAGAAGATACAGTCTGCCATCTCTTGTTGCTGATTGCGGATGGGGTAGTGGTACAGAAGCCAGCAATTCAGGCGCTATGACCTCTGTTGCTGAGCTTACAGGAATGATGGGGGGATCAGACCTCGTAACTGGTTTTGGCAATATTGATTTTGCTTTAGGAATCTCTTTTGAACAGTTTATTGTTGATTCCTCTATGTGGGATTGCGCCAAAAGCTTTATGAAAGATGTAGAAATATCAGAAGAAAGGATCGGATTGGATGCGGTTAAAGAAGTTGGGCATGGCCATGATTTCCTGACGCATCCTCACACGCTCCAATATCTTAGAGGCGAGATCACACACTGGGATAAAGAAAAACTTGATTTCTTGGAGATGGATGATAAGGAACTGCATGCTGAAGCTAACAGAATTGTGAAGAGCATATTGGGTAAGCATCAGGTTGAGCCGATTGCAAATGACCTCATTGAAAAGGGCGATGCAATTATTGAGAAGTATGAAGACATAGTGGGTAATTAGAGGATGGGGAGGTTGTGGGCGCGGGCGCCGGCCCGGCCTCCCGTGCGGCTCGTGTCGAGGCCCGCGACGCCCGCGCCCTCCGCCGGAGCTGGGCGCAGCTGATCAAGCGTATTTACGAGGCGGACCCCCTGGTGTGCCCGAATTGCGGTGGGGAGATGCGGATCATCGCGTTCATCATTTAAAGGTACCAGGCACTCACTTATGATGTTTCGACACGACACGGGCCAATTCCGGGTGGGGGAGAGATGGCGCCTATACCATCGCTGTACAAGATCATAAGTGAGTGCCCGGTACCTTTTGGAGGCGTCAACGCCGGGTTGCCGCGCACGAGCGCCGCTGGTACGCTGAGCCGGTGAGGATGCTGGAAAAAGATTACCGCCGCGAGTCATGGCCGGCCGAATGCGGCGAGGGGCGCTTCGGTTGCCGCCAAAGTACTCGCAATGACCGCGATGGACTTTCTGCAGGACGAAGACCTGCGGCACCGGGCAAAGGCCGAGTTCGACGAGAAGATGAAATCACAACCCTATGTTTCACCTGTTCCAAAGGGACAGAAACCACCGTTGCCCAATTAGCGCCGTTTGGTGCACAATTCAGCAATACCCCGTTAATCGAAAGATAAGGAAAGGACAAGAACGATGAAAAAACTAAGCTTCGCTTCGCTATTAATCGCCTTGATCGCATTGCCAGCATCAGCCGAAACATCTGAAGACCTCGACAAGTGGTTCAGGGACGGCTATGCAGATTTGTACGTGGAAAATGCCTGGGAGCATGCCGACGAGTTCGCGCAGTATTTCGCCGATGTAATAAGGGTTCGCTCCAACAATGGTTTGCGCGAGTCGAATGCCAACGGCTTTGTCATTGATTCACTGGAAGGGTGGCGCAGCGAAGGCTGGCTCGGCACGGACGTTGTGGAACTGGATACGAAATTGCTAAATGCCTCAACGGCTGTTTTTGATGTCAAGTGGCGCGATCGCAATGACGACGGCAGTATCGAAATTTCGTGTGGTTGGTATTTCGCCGACAAGATCGACGGGAAATGGCTGTTGTCGCAATACATCTCGATGTCCTGTACTGATTGATGAGAGGGGCTTTGTCCCTGATCCGCCAGCGGCTTATGCGGTAAACATGTTAAACGTGCCAGGCACCGCTTCGCACAATTGACGGTTCATGACCCCGCAGTCATAGATTCTCGCTCTCTGCTGTAGGCGCGGCCGGACCGTAGAGGGCCCGGGTTCACACCTTCTCGACGCCTCAAGGCCACTCTGGAACGACCTTCGTACTTGCTACTCTCGAAGGCAGGAAAAGCAAGGTACCATCAGGCAGATTGCTAGCGTTCGTTATGTCTCGTCATTA
>RCNB010001445.1_pt1 | contig 14895 bp, 14 predicted proteins | sample 2041321 | NCBI WGS metagenome assembly RCNB01 (sample SAMN09708232, study PRJNA481090) | Marine sediment metagenome, whole genome shotgun sequencing project. | reverse complement strand
GTCCTGGCGGACCCGATCCACCTAGGGATTGCAGATCAACTTTCAGTTTCTTTGCAACGCGCCGGGCGAGTGGCGTTGCTCTTGTGCCGCCTATCGTGGAAGATGCTACCTCAGCTTTCTCTGCAGCAGGTTCATCAGCTGCAGGCACTGCTTCGGCCACAGCGTCCGATTGAACGTCTTTGCTGGCTGATCTAGCTGGTACAACAACCTCTTCGCCCTCTGCAAAAAGCCAAGCGATAGCTTGTCCAATTGGAACAACGTCACCCACTTTGGCGCTCACGAAATGCAGCGTTCCGGTCCCAGGGCTCTCGATTTCCATGGTCGCCTTGTCGGTCTCAATGTCAAAGAGGGCTTCGCCCTCCTCGGCCATTTCACCTTCAGACTTGTGCCAGCCTGCGATTGTCCCAGACGACATGTCCATGTCGACCTTTGGTAAAATTACTTCTATCGGCATGGTTAAACCTTACCCTTCACGAGGCTGGTGACGTTCGAGATAATGTCCTCGACTTGTGGGACTGATGCCTTCTCCAGCTCAGGGTTATATGGAATTGGGTTTTCGGAGCCGCCGAGGCGTAAGATAGGCGCATCAAGGAAATCAAATGCATGGCTTTCAGCAACCATCGCGCTGATTTCTGCACCAATGCCAAGTGTCTTGACGCCTTCGTAAACACAAACAAGTCGAGAAGTCTTTTCGACACTCGCCAGAACTGTATCGCGATCAATCGGTCGGATCGTGCGCAAGTCGATCACCTCGGCCGAAATGTCTGCCGCAGCAAGCTCTTCTGCTGCCGCAAGTGACTTGTGGACCATGATTGAGGTAGCAACAATGGTGACGTCTGTTCCAGGTCGAGCAACATGTGCTTTGCCAATCGGGACCGTATAATGTCCCTGAGGAACCATACCTTTGGTCTTGTAAAGAAGCTTGTGCTCGAAAATCATTACAGGATCGGGATCATCTATCGCTGCGAGCAACATCCCTTTTACATCATGCGGTGTCGTCGGCTGAATGACCTTCAATCCGGGCACGTGGGCCAACCATGCCTCTAAGCTTTGTGAGTGCTGAGCAGCGGCACCGGTTCCTGAACCAGCTGGAAAACGCATGACAAGTGGAACCGATACATTGCCACCAAGCATGTAGCGTACTTTTGCTGCTTGGTTGACGATCTGCTCCATTGCCAGAGTCGCGAAATCAGAGAATTGGAATTCAAAGATAGGACGTAGGCCAGTTAATGCTGCGCCAACAGCCACGCCTGCCCCGCCAAGCTCTGAGATTGGCGTGTCCATGACGCGATCTTCACCATAGGTGTGAACGAGATCACCAGTGACCTGAAAAGCACCACCGTAAACGCCAATGTCTTCACCCATAAGGATAACACGCTCGTCGGATTTTAGAGCAATATTTAAGGCATCTTTGATTGCCTCAGAATAGGACATTTCAATGGGTTCTAATCCCAACTCTTTTACAGGCGCACTCATGCTGGGGCCTCAGTATATACGTCTCGCGACACATCTCTGAGGAGCGGATTGGGACTAGATTTTGCGAATTCGATAGCTTCTTCAATTTCCGCATCTACGGATGCTTCGATCTTTTTGACTTCCTCAGCATCTAAAACTAAGTTCTCAATGAGGAATGAAGAGAAGCGAACGATCGGATCGCGATCGATCCAATCATTGATTTCTTCTTTGGTGCGATAGCGGTTGCGGTCAGATTTCGAGTGTCCGCGCCAGCGATATGTCAGGGACTCCACCAAGCTTGGTCCGTTGCCTGCTCTGGCATGTTCTACCGCCGTATCAACAGCTTCTGTGATGGCACTAAAGTCATTGCCATCAACTGTAACGCCCGGCATTGAATAACCAGCCGCACGCTCGGAAATGTTCTTGACGGAAGTTGAGCGTTCAATCGATGTAGACATGCCGTACTTGTTGTTTTCACAGATGAAGACAACAGGCAGTTTCCAAATGGATGCCATATTCAAAGACTCGTGGAACGCGCCTTCGTTGTTCGCCCCATCGCCGAAGAAGCAAAGGACGACTTTGCCAGTTTTAAGACGCTTGGACGATAAGGCCGCACCCACAGCAATTGGAATGCCCCCAGCAACAATCCCGTTGGCTCCAAGGTTGCCCTTTTCGACATCAGCGATATGCATCGAGCCGCCACGACCCTTGCAATAACCAGTCTCTTTGCCAAAGAACTCAGCAAACATACGAGAAACTTCAGCGCCTTTTGCCACACAGTGGCCGTGGCCTCGGTGCGTAGAAGTTATCTGATCGTCGGGCGCAAGCGGCATGCAGCTTCCAACGGCACTAGTTTCTTGTCCGATCGAAAGGTGCATGGTGCCGTGGATGAGGCCACGGGTGTAACAGTTCTCCGCGCCTTCCTCGAATTTCCGGATCAGATACATTTTGCGCAATGCATCCTTGAGCTGCTCACCCGAGTATTTCTTCAGAGCGAAAGGCTCATTTTGGGTCTTTTGCTTAGCCATTGAGGTTTTCCAGTCTTCAGACGCCGAAGATCATTTGATCTTGAAGCGCTCTGAGTTGAACAATTCTTGAATCTACGGGGGGTGTGGTGTTCTCATATGTGATGAGTTCACCTTTGCGGATTTGCTTTGTGACTGCAGCGCCAGCAAGCAACCCACATGGTATTGCGCCAACGGTTTTAGCTTCGACCGCTTCGATGACCCAGGCGCGGTAGCAATACTCGCCGATCTGGTCGAGTTGCTCGCCAACTGCGAGATTTTTCTTCGCAAGTGCACCAACCTCAGCGAATGGCTTGTCAAGCGGAACCATGTCGGCTTTGCCATGCAGAACTGCTTTGGCGCAGGTCAGTGGCACTTCGAGAGATGTCAGGTGATATGGACGCAGGAAGGAAAAGTATGGACCATCGCCCATCTTAAGATCCTTCATACGTTCCCAAATGCGGGGGTGCTGTGCCTCAACAACCACGAACACACCAGGTGCAACGCCCTTTCCAACAGAGAAATCGACGCGGCCAATATCACTCAAAACGCCGCCGTCTTTCTTTGGGATAAGCGTCGAGGCAAGTTCTTTAGGCCCGACTGCTGGACCGTGCATACCGGCGACGTCTGGTATCAAACCAGTCGCATTAGCAATCGCTGCCATTTCCACCATCGTTTTTGAGCCGTCAACGAACTCCACAAGCATGCGGGAATTCATGTTTCTTTCGTCCGCCTCGGCTTGATAGGCGTCGGGTGTAGCATCGATGTTGAGTGGATTGTTCTTACCTTTGCCCGCACAGACAACCTTATGTCCCATTGCGGTGACAAACTCGATGAGCTCCATGCAAGACGAAGGCTCATCGCCTGCCCCTAGAGAATAGACAACGCCGTACTCTTCCGCTTTTGATTTAAGGAAAGAGCCGATAGTAATGTCAGCCTCTACGTTCATCATGACGAGATGCTTGCCGCGTTCCATTGCTTTGAGGCCAAATTCAGCGCCGACGCCTGGGAGGCCTGTCGCTTCGACAACTACATCAACCAATCCACTTTCAAGAAGCAGGTTGGCATCGTTGACGACGCCTACTTTTCCGTCTTCAATGGCAGCATTCAGTCCATCAGTGGTTTGGGCGACAGTTGAAAAGCCGTCTCCACCAAACGCAATGTCTACTGCTTTGGTCGCGTTTTCGACGCGTACATCTGCAATCGCCGCGACTTCGATGCCTGACATCAAACTCGCCCTGGTCACAATATCTGTGCCCATCTCTCCAGATCCAATCAGGCCAATTCGAATTGGCTTGCCACTTTCAGCTCTGGCTTTCAGCTCTTTGGCTAAGCCAGTCAAGGCGACGTTTGACGACATATTTAAAACTCCTCCCAAATTCGAGAGCATTTGATAGAACATACGTAACATCGTCAATACAAATGTTCTCATGCGAAGATGTGGTTTAAACGGATTCTTGTTGACAGTGCATATTTATTGAACATTAGTAACAAGTATCGAACCTTTGTGCATGCACCTGGGTCGTAAGGGAGGAACTATTGGAACACATAATAGGTGTCTGCTTTGGCGACATAAGCGACGGACCTTTTTGCGTGGCCAAAAGGCGCGCAAATCTCCAAACCTCCTTTTAAAATCATCAACATGGAGGAGAGTTTGATGAATAAGCTCATAAAACCAACACGGAGATCTTTCTTAAAGAACTCCGCCGCATTGGGGGCCACGTCTGCAATAGGCTCCGGCTTAGCGATTCCCGCTTTGGCCGATGGCCATCTACAAGATCCGGCCACAATTCTGAATGACATTTCAGTCGCGAAGTATGTACGTCAGGACTATCAAGACCTTTATAATATGAGCGGCAATCCACTTTGGGATCCAAGCAAAGATTGGATTCGCACAGTTGATTGGGACAAAGTTCGTCAAGAACTGGCAGGAACTACTGTCCGTTTTGCTATTGGTGCGGCTGATGCCGAATCTGCAAAAGAAGGTCTGGCCCCGTTTGAAGCCCTCTCCGGCATCAATGTGGAACTTGTCCCGATTCCAGATGATAGCATGTACGACAAGGTGCTTGCTGAATTCATTTCAGGTAACGCAAGCTTCGACGCTCTGCAATTCTTCTCCCCTTGGTTGGGCGATTTTGCGGCTCCAGGCTTCTTGCACGAACTTGACGACTTTTCTGAAAAGTGGGCGCTGCCTCTGGACGATTTCTACGATACATATCGTCTGAACTATGGCTTCTTCAACGGCAAGATGTACGGTATTCCATTCGACTGCGATATTCAGATGGTCCACGTTCGCAAGAGCTATATGGAGCAAATTCTGGGTGGTGAGGTCGATGTCGTTAACTCAGTCCCAACCTATGACGAACTGATCCGTGTCTCAGGCGAACTGAACAAGATCGAGCCTGGCGTTGCGGGTGTTGGCCTTATGGCAGCACCTGGTTTCTGGTCGACCTACACTTGGGAGCACATCTCAGCTCAGGCTGGTATGATGTTATTCGACGACAACTGGGAACCAATCTTCAACGGGGACGAAGGCATGAAGGGTCTGGATACAATCCTTCAACTTGCTAAAAACGCCAACGAAGGGCATGCAGGCGCTGGTTGGCCTGAAAACCGAGCTGCATGGCTTGGCGGTCAGGTTGCGACGAACATTAGCTGGCAGGACAGCGGCACTCAAGGCATGCGCCCTGATCAGTCGCAAATCGTCGATGATTTCGTAACCATCTATGAACCACGCATTGAGGGTGGTCGTTTCGCTCCACCAAACATCGCCGGTTCAACCTCTTGTGTGGCAGCTTCGGCTCAGAACGCTGAAGGCGCGTTCCTGATGCTTGGCTTCCTGACAACTGCGTCGATCATGGCGATGAACGAAGCGAATGCTAACGGTGTTGCACCTGGCTACCGCTCCGTTCTGGCAAATGAAGAACTGCAGAAAGTGTCTCAGCCTGCTAAGATTTGGGGCGAGAGCCTTGATCACGCTTGGTGTTCACCACGTTTGCCGGGTGCTTTCCCAATTGAGCAAGCCATCGGTAACGAAATTAACCGAGCGGTTGTCGGACAGATCACGGGTCAGGAGGCGCTGGACAATGCAGCGGCTGCCGTGCGCAGCATCATGTCTGAAAATGGGTTCTATCAGGGTAACGATCCGGTTGACTATGCCGCCGCGGAACCTGGTTTGTATGTGGGCGAAGGTAAACCTCTCCCTTTCTAACGCTCACAAACCCCTAAAAAAGAGAGACAGGATCGACGGCAATGAACGATTCCCAACTGTCGGACATGGGGGCGGCTTTGGCCGCCCCCAAATTGCCGACACACAAGCCTGCTTTCAAACGCAGAAGCAAACGCCTCAAGGCGTGGTTCCCGTATTTGCTCGTCGCACCAGCAGTTATTTATCTGCTGATGATTACGCTTTACCCAGGCATCTACGCAGTTGTGCAAAGCTTTTATGCTGTCAAGTTTGGACCCTGGAACCCGATTGGCCTTGATAACTACGTCAAATTATGGGGCGACTACCAATTTTGGGGCGCACTTTGGAATACGTTCGTCATGGGTGCCATCGCGCTCGTTGTGCAGTGCGTATTTGCTCTTACGCTAGCATTTTATGCCTATCGCGATCCGTGGGTCAAAGGTTGGAGGATCATCTTTTTAATCCCAATGCTATTCATGCCTTCGGCTGTAGCCTTTTTGTTTAAATTGCTGTTTTTGGATGCGCGTGTCTTTGGCGATGTCTTGATGCGGTTTGGCTTGATCGACAGTCATCTTGCTATTCAGTCTTCGATTTGGGGCAGTCGGGCGCTGCTGATTCTGGCGGATGTTTGGCAATGGACGCCCTTTTTGTTCATCATCTTTGTCGCAGGACTGCAGGGGCAGGATGAAGAAATCGAGGAGGCTGCGCGCTTGGACGGCGCTACATGGGGCAAGATTTTCTGGAATATCTCCCTCCCGCTCATGCGTCCGGTCATTGCTGTCGCATTGGTCATCCGCGCAATCGACATCACGACAATGTTTGCTAGCGTCTTCATTGTCACGAAAGGTGGCCCTGCGTTCGGGACTGAGACCATCAGTTACTTCATCTATAGGACGGGCTTTAAGTTCTTCAACTTTGGCTACGCATCTGCGGCCTCGGTCATCATGCTAATTATCACAATTATCGTCGCACAGCTTGTAGTGAAGCGTGCCTTCAAATCCGGGAAGGACTAGAAATTGGGTTCTGTACGTCGCACTAAAAGCGAAAGTCTGTTTATCCGATATCTTATTCTGGGGTCTTGGGCTTTGTTTTGTCTTGGTCCGGTGTTGTGGTTTCTGTCGATTGGCCTACGTCCACGGACCGAAATTATCACAGCGCAGCCCGTGTATTTCCCGACATTCTCGTTGGATGCGTGGCATATGATTTGGTCGGATTGGCCAATGGCTAAATACCTCCGCAATTCTGTTGCTGCTATCTTTGGATCTGTCGTAATCTGCTTGGTTTTGGCTATTCCTGCAGCCTATTCGCTGGCCCGATACGAGTATCGAGGTCGTGATGACATCGGGTTTTATATCCTGTCGACACGGATGATGGCGCCAGCGATAGTTGCAATCCCTATCTTCTTCCTATTTCGGAACATGGGCCTGCTCGACACGATTTGGGCGCTGATGCTAATCTATGCCGCGATTAACCTTTCTATCGTCACTTGGATCATTCGCTCATACATGACGGATATCCCAAAAGAGCTCGAAGACGCAGCGCGAACTGATGGCGCTGGAGATTTGCGCATTCTGTGGGAGATTATCATACCTGCGGTCCTGCCTGGCATCATCACAGCAGCAGTTATCGCCATGATCTTTGCTATCAACGAGTTCCTATTCACCCTTCTCATCGCTTCAACGCCTGACGCCTACACAATGTCAGTCGCGCTCGCCAACTTCACCGGCGGCTCAGATGGGCTTATTTACAACGCAATTGCTCTGGTCGCATTCCTAGCATTTGTACCCGTCTTTTTGGTTGTCATTGCAATACAAAAACACCTGTCCCGTGGTCTGACCATGGGTGCCGTCAAAGGATAAGAGCAATGGCAAGAATTCAACTTAACGGTATCCAGAAAAAATGGGGCGCTGTATGGGGTGTCAGAGATGTAAATATCGACATCGCTGATGAAGAACTCCTCGTGCTACTAGGACCATCAGGCTGCGGCAAGACAACGACTATGCGGATGATTGCAGGCCTAGAGGATCCTACCGAAGGTGAGGTCATCATGGACGGTGAGGTCATGAACGAAGTTGATGCGCGTGATCGTGATGTTGCAATGGTTTTCCAAGGATACGCTCTCTACCCCAATATGAGCATCTATGAAAATATTCGCTTTCCACTTCGAATGCGCAATGTTCCAAAAGAGGAGCAAGATCGTCTTGTGCGCCGTGCGGCCGATATGGTCGAGATGGGCGATTATCTGGAACGTAAGCCAGGTGCATTGTCCGGTGGTCAGCGTCAGCGTGCTGCTTTAGCGCGCGCTGTTGTGCGCGAGCCGCAGGTCTTCTTGATGGATGAACCACTGTCTAATCTGGACGCTAAACTGCGCCAAGCGATGCGGGTTCAAATCAAGCATCTTCAACGTCAGCTGAAAATCACGACTGTTTACGTGACCCACGACCAAATTGAAGCCATGACTTTGGCGGATCGCATTGTGATCATGCAAGGCGGAGCAATTCAGCAAATCGGTACGCCAGACGAAATTTACTCTGACCCCGCGAACACTTTCGTTGCCGGGTTTATTGGGGCACCTCCTATGAACCTCATCGACGGTGAAATGAAGGGCGGCACATTCAGTTCTGAGAATATTGAAGTTTCTGGCCTCAAATTCAAAACTCAGGGTGCGATCAAGCTAGGGGTCCGCCCCGAAGATTGCGCTGTTGTATACGAGAAATCGAAAACTAGCCATATGACCGGCGAAGTTTACGGCGTCGAACCAACAGGCGACATGACCTACCTCACCCTACGTGTAGGTCAGAATAACCTCGAAATTAAAGCCGACCGCGATTACCGTTCAGATCTAGGCCTCGTTGAGAAAGTCGCGTTCGACACGGAGCGTCTATACTTCTTCGATGCTGAAACCGGTCAGAGAGCGCGGTAAAATACGATGACGTTTGATTATACTTCTATAGGTTTCTTCACCTTCGACTGCCTCGGCCGTCCCGTAAACTCCATACCTCCCGGGGGTGATACCTACTTCATCGATGAGATGGCGCTTGCCGTCTCAGGTGCGGCTGGAAGCGCGGCAATCGTGGCAGCTAAACACGGTTTATCAGTACAAGCAGTTGGTGGAGTTGGTGTCGACGACATGGGTGATTGGGTCATTCAACGACTTAAACATTTTGGCGTCGACACCGAAAATATGGAGCGCCTGACTGAGTTTGCCACCTCTTCCTCAATAGTCACAACGCGCCCTGATGGAGCCCGCCCAGCCCTACATCGTAAAGGGGCAACGGGTGGGTTCTATGTCACTGACGAACAGTTCGATGCAGTGCTCGATACGAAGATTTTGCATGTCGGTGGTGTCGGCCTCATGCATGCGATGGACAAAGGGCGGACAAAAGAGCTCATGCAAGAAGCTAAGGCGCGCGATTGTATCACAACACTTGATGTCTTTGCTGCGTCACAGGAAGACTTTTCTCTTATTGAACCACTCTTGCCGTTCACTGACTATTTCATGCCGTCTGAAGAAGAGGCCATGGCTCTCTCAGGCTTAACGGATTTCGAAAAAGTTTGCTCTTTATTGCTTGAAAAAGGCGCAAAAGCCGTTGTTCTCACATTGGGTGAAGACGGTGCAATGTACCGCGATCAAACTGGGCTATCCTTTGAGTTACCAGCTTATGACATTGATGTAGTATGTACTTGCGGGTGTGGCGATTGCTTCAATGCTGGCTTTGCAACAGGACTACATTTGGGCCTTACCCCTCAAAATTGTGTCCGAATGGCACAAGCATCTTCGGCTCAGAATGCTTTGGGCCTCGGCTCGCAAGCGGTCATCAGTGATCTGACTGCGACAAAGGCGTTTATGGAAAAAACGACCGCGAAATGCTAAACTAGGGACTCACAAGGAAAGAAGTGGGCATTGTGCACCACAAGATACACCCAGACCCGATTGTTTTAGCGAAGGACGCCTTTCGCGGAAACCGTTTTGCGTTGACGCTTGGCGCCAAATATCTTGGTGCGAAAGATCTACTAGTTGGTGAAGCTCTGTGCGCCCGATTGATTGCAGAAGATGCATCTTTCGTCTGGCCAGTTGGTGAACAATCGATTGAGGCACTCTCGATGAAACTGTTCAAATGGCTCATTGCGACAAGTGTCTTTGGTGACCCCCCGGGGCGTCGCAATCATCCACAATTCCAATCATCTTGAAGATGTAGTTACGATTTCCTTTGCGACAGCGCTTTGGACTTATGTCGAACGAGGTTTTTTTGACGACTTTGGATTGGATAAATTGCACGTTTATTGCGACATTGCGACTAAGAAGCTTAAGGTAATCCTTAAAAATAGAGCTTCTGACGAGGGTCTTATGTCCCTCTTCAAGTATAATCCCGAAACGGTTTAGGGGAGGATTTGTTTTGATAGTCACAAAAGTAGAAATGCCCGGCTCCGCGAACACGCCTGTACGCAAGTCTGCTAGAAGACTGCGTTGGTTTAAGGAGACTTTGCACAGGCAGATCAAAACTCTTGAAACGCAGACAGACATCGAATTTGAAATCGACGATGTTGAAATTCGCGCTCTCTTCTTACGTTGGCTTGATGCCTTTGAAGCTCAAAAGCCTCGCGATGACCAAGACCGGGAAGATTTTGTCAGCTTCGCGGCTGGCCTGATGTTGCGTGAGTTGATCAAGTCTAAGCCGGTGAAAGCCAAGGCTCTTCCTGAAGGTGCTGATCAGTCTAGCCCCGCCTATTTTTGGCCTGAGGGATATCTCTACGTCGCCCTATGCCTCAACATTCGCGCGGCTGTTCTTGAGCAAGAGTTTAATATTAAGAACCACGTTTTGCCTAATATGGAGGAACTACGGACTTGGTGGTCATTCAAAGAAAACGTGCAAGAAGACCCAAGTCTGGCAATCGGTTTCTTCGATCTTTTCGCAGGTGTTGAACCAAGCTGGAGTATGCCGTCGATATTCTCTGCACGGAAGGGCACTAAAGTGGCGCAAAAGTACTTTGCGCACCGCGCGAACGTTGATCTGCCTAAGGATTAATGGGATTCTTGTATCAATCAGATTCTTGCTGACGCGGGTCTCTATATGACCGGAATATGGCCCATAGTTGACGCTATGGGCGGCAATACGGCGCGGAAACGACTAACTCCGTAACTGGACTCCATCGATTTTGGATTAATGCAGCAGTCTCGGCGTTCGACCTGCGGGCGGCCCTGGAAAGGGTCGACGTGCCGAATAGGATCATCTGGGGCCGCGCAGACCGGATCATCCACTGGAAACATGTGCTGACGGCATCTGGCCGGGCTTCAGTGAACCTGTTTGAACGCACGGGTCACATGCCGCTTATCGAAAGGACATCCGAGGTCGCTTTTCTGTTGCGGCAACAGGCTGAATAACGTTCTCTGTTAGGAATTGGAGCCCTAGCACACAGGCAAGCCCCAGACGCATGATACCGCCGCACGCCCAGAGACCCCAGACAAAATCCGATGTCGGAGACGAGTTGCGCCTGCGCGCTGCCTGGATTTACTACATGGAGGGCGAAACCCAGAGCAATGTCGCAGCGATACTTGGCGTGAACCGGATCACGGTGACCCGCCTGTTGTCTGAAGCGCGGCGGCGCAGCGAGGTCACAATCCAGATCAAAGGAGACCTAGCATCGCTGGTGTCGCTGCAACGCGAGTTGGAAACACGGTTTGAGCTGGAACGCGCGGTTGTGGCACCGCTGTCGGATGCAGAAGCTAACCCCACGGCGGTAATTGCGGCAGCGGCGGGGGCGTATATATCCGGGCTGATGCGGGCCGGGCTGACCATCGGGGTCGGCTGGGGTCGGACTCTTCATGAAAGCCTGCCCCATATGGAAGGGCGCAATCTGGACAACGTGCGGGTGGTATCCCTGTTGGGCGGTATCATGGAAGCGCGGCGGTTCAACCCGGCGAAATTTGCCTGGCGCTTTGCTGAGTTGTTTGAGGCTGACGGCTATCTCATCCCCGCGCCCGCGTTGGTGGACAGCGCAGAGGCGCGGCGCGTCCTGCTTAAACAATGTGGTTTGGACCAAGTCTTTGAGTTGGCCGAAACCGGAGAGATCGCCGTATTCGGAGCAGGAGGCATATCGGAAGACTCGACGACCTACCAATTGGGGCATCTTACCGAGGACGAGCGAAGATCGCTGACCGAAGCCGGTGCGGTGGGCGATGTTCTTTACAATTTCATTGATGCGGACGGCCACCGAGTTGAACATCCGATCAATGACCGTGTGATTTCCATTTCTCTGAAAAAGCTGGCACGAATCCCGCAGCGGGTTCTTGTGTCGGGCGGTAGCGACAAGATCTTTGTGATTAAAGCCGCTTTGAACGCTTTGTCTCCGACAGTTCTGGTTACTGACGAAATAACCGCCCGGACGCTGGTCGAGGGATGACCGCTAACAGATCAACGCGTCCAGATCAGTAACGACGGCCTGTGCACCTGCAATGATCAGCGCGTTCCTGTCGATGATCCTGATCTTCGTGGCAAATCCAAAGGTCGGCATGGACAGGTGTCGTGCCATTCCGATGCCGACGCTGCTGGCGTCGATCAGGATGGTATTGCGTGGTGAATGCCCAAAGGAATTCGCGACGGCTTCCAGCCCGTTTTCCGCGCTGCAGTCAGGGTCCAGCATGTGAACCGGCCCGACACTTTGCAATGCGGACAAGGCGGGCAGGTACTGCCCGGCCTCAACGCGGCTTCGGCGGCCATGAGACACGATTGCAGCGTCAAGTCTGGCATCCTTGAGGCGCTTAAGGAACGCGCTGACGCCGGGCCTAAGCACAAGATCGCGCTTGTCCCGGTTGATCAGGCGTTGGTCAAGTCTTGCGATGAAACCGCCTGGACACAGCTGGCCGGTGTGTTCGGCGACATATGTCATTGCCGCCGACAGCGGTTGTCCGAAAAAGCGGTCGCGCGTTTGTTCAGGTTGCAGTTTTACATTGTATTCATTCAACAATATGGACAGCTCTTCACTGTCGATCGTCTCGGTCCGGGCCGCGACGCCTTCGAACGCGATCAACACCAGGCGGGTGGGGGCGGGCAGATGTATCCGGCCGGACGGCGACCTGTTGGAAACCAGGCGCAGACCGGGTTCAACAGGGGTGGATGCGGTCTTTGACGTTTCCATATCCCCCGCCCGGTCAGCATCGGTTTGGTGCTCCGCAAGTGTCCAGAGTCGATTGCCAAAACCACCGTCCACAGTTATCATCTTGGGTAGGCTCCACGCCCGCTGCTCGTTCGCGAACAGATCGAGAAAGGCGATTGCGGCTGCTCGGTCTTGCGCAATGCTGTCCGAATACTCCAGCCAGATGGCGGGATCATCCAGTCGATCGGGTCTGCGCGTATCGAGCCAGAAATCCTGTCCAAGGATCGCCTGCCGGATGAGGTGGCAATAGGAGGCGTAAAGATATTGCTCTGGCCGGAACAGGGCGGGGTTGGCCGGATCGTTCTGTGCCATTCCCGGCTGCACTGACACAGGGCGCTTTCCCAGCAGCTCATGGAACATCATACCGGCGGCAAAGCTGACATAGTCGCGCCGGACCATCCGCGATGCCGGTTTCTGGCTGTCAAAGGCGCGGTGCCACGCTAGAAAGGTATCGACCAGCCGCCGATCGCTTATTTCATATTGCACGCCGGTCTGCGCCAAAGTCGCGGCCAAGTGCGCGCGGAACGAACTTTCGAACCACCGCAGCTGTCGCACCGACTTTCGTGTCGGCAAGGGTGTTCCGGTGATCTTATCAAGGGTGGCTGAGCACATGGCAGGGTTCCGGTCCGGGTGATTGTAGCTATGTTAGGACATAAGTGTTCTACCGCAAAGATACACGCACTTCGGTAACTATTTACCGGGCAGTTCTGACATTAAGGTCTGCGAAATATCCGTATGCCCCAGCCAAGACAGCCGTGTCAGGGTGGCGTTACCTTTGCTCAGCAGATCGTTTTCGTCACCGTCTTTGCCTGTGGCGGCCCGGCCGCGCGGCACCAGTAATTCGGTGCGGGCCCCATCTGTTGCAGCCACGTCGCTTGTCGATGCGATCTTGTCTCGTCCAATCCTTGCCTGCCGTACCTTGGCGGGCAGGGCGGTGGGCAGGTTGATCGACAGCCAGTGAGCATCCAGAACCCAATCTTGCCGCTGCTCCCACAATTGCCCGATCAGGTGAGAGAGAAAATCTGCATCCTCCGCTCGGGCTTTCGGGTTCTTGACCCGCGAAAGGCCTATTGCAGGGAGGCCCCAGAACGTCGCCTCGCGCGCTATGCCAAGTGTGCCGGAATAGGCGATATCCTCGGCCACATTGGGGCCGTCGTTGACGCCGGAGAGGACCAGATCGGGATTTTGAGAGTCCTTGAACAGCCATGTCATCGCCGTGACAACGCAATCAGCGGGAGTGCCGGAACAGCTGAACCTTTGCGGCCCGGTTTCGGTCATGAAAAGCGGGCGACCGACGGTCAGGGAGGACCCCGCCGCGGTGCGTTTCGCTTCGGGTGCGACGACCCAGACATCATCGGTAAGTTTCCTCGCGGCGGCCTCCGCAAGGGCGATGCCCGGCGCGTCTATGCCGTCGTCATTGGCGATCAGGATTCGCATTACGCATCCTTTCCTTTGAGCATATGGGTCTGGCCTGTTGCCACGTTCGGGTCCAGCGCGGGTATGTGTCGGGCAAGTTCACCCAGGCCGTCCGGCGGGCAGGAATGGCCAAAAACGCGCAGCGCGCCGCTGCTCCTGCAAAGCGAGATGTTCTCATCCAGCGTCGGATGGGTCGGCAACCTGATCCAGTCAACTTGCCCGTTCGCATGGGCAATGGCACCAGGGGAGCAGTCTGGCAGATGTCCGGTGAACAGCATTGGTAATTCACGCGCCAGCGCTAGCGGAATCGTCGTTGCAGCGGGTCCGGCGGACCCCATCCCGTCGTGCACCAGCAGGGGCAAGGGAGGGAATTCATCGCCCTCGTGCCACAGATGCGCAGCGCGCACCCGGACTGCTAGTTGCGCCGCCATCGCAGGATTATGGCCGGAGATCGCATCGATCTGGGCAAGCAGCGGATCGGTCATGCCTGCCTCGATGGCAAACAGGTCCTCTTGAATCGCGATCAATTCCAACGACCGGCCCGAAAGCGGGGTGGGCAAAAGACAGCCGCCCGGATGCGCTGTGATCCAGGCCGCGATCGCCCCCGCGCGTTCACGGGCTGATACCGTATCGGCACCATAGGACGCATCCAGCAGCAGCAGGTCACATGCCGGCAGG
>RCNB010001444.1_pt1 | contig 14900 bp, 11 predicted proteins | sample 2041321 | NCBI WGS metagenome assembly RCNB01 (sample SAMN09708232, study PRJNA481090) | Marine sediment metagenome, whole genome shotgun sequencing project. | reverse complement strand
CTTGAGTTGAGCAAAGGGCCGATCGTCTCGGCACTGCAGAAGTATGATTTTTTTGTGCTTTATCCGATCAATCCATCGACGCTGGCAAAATACCGTGAGGCCTTTACGCCCAGTGGTGCCAAAGACGATCCGACGGATGCAGAACTGGCGGTGGATCTGATCACCCGCCATGCAGAGCGGTTCAGTCCACTCAAGCCACAAAGCGTGGACATGCGTAAGCTGATTGGACTGGTTGAACAACGCGATAAATTTCTTTCTGACCAGGGCCGGCTGGTGAATCGTTTAGGTCATGCACTCAAACACTATTATCCGCAAGTGCTTGAATGGTTTAGTGAACACAACACGGTGGTGTTCTGTGACTTTGTCAGCCAGTGGCCAACACTCACCCAGGTAAAGCGTGCCCGCAAAGCCAGCCTGGAACGCTTCTTTAAAAGCCACCACGTAAACTCTGCCAAGCTCATTGAGCGGCGCATCACGGCGATCAAAGCGGCCATGCCGCTGACACTCGATGCAGCGGTGATCGAGCCGCATTGTTTGCAGGTGGAGATGCTGATCGAACAGCTGCGCATTACTATCAAGGCACTCAAGCGCTTTGATGATGAGATCGCAATAACTGCAAAAAAACTGCCTGATTACGATTTGCTGTTCAGCCCGTTACCGGGTGCGGCAAAGGTCTTGGCGCCGCGCTTACTGGCGGCGTTCGGTGAAGACCGGCAACGCTATCCGCATGCCGATGCATTGCAGAAGTACTCCGGCATCGCACCGGTAACCAAACGCAGTGGTAAATCAACCTGGGTGCATTGGCGCTGGCAGTGCCCAACCTTCGTTCGTCAAACCTTTGTTGACTGGTCCGCACAAACGATCAATAAATCGGCCTGGGCCGGTGCCTACTATCGGCAGCAACGTGCCAAGGGTTGTAGTTACCAGGTGGCAGTACGCGCGCTCGCCTTTAAGTGGATACGCATCCTGCATCGTTGCTGGCAGGACCGCATTCCCTATGACGAATCAAAATATCTCGAAGCACTGCGACGCAAGGGCTCACCCCTGTTAAAGTACCTTGCAGAAGCTGCTTAAATACCTTGACGGACTGACTCAGGGCGTGAAGCAGACGCTCGCATTTTTCTCGAATTTGCCGCTGTGTACTGCTTTTTTCAAGACAACCGATGCGCTGGCCTACCTTGGAGATCACCACATGAAAAATGTTGCACTGGCCATTCTGGCATTGAATTCTGGTATCTCACTTGCGGCCGATCAATCGCCGTATGCAGGGGAGGAACTCCGTCCAGTAAAATCGCTTTCATTACAGGAGATTGAATCTTTCAGATCCGGTCAGGGAATGGGGTTTGCCAAGGTCGCAGAGCTAAATCATTACCCTGGGCCCAAACACGTATTGGAACTGGCGAAAGAGCTGGACTTGTCACCATCTCAAGTCGCTGAGACAGAAGCGCTCTTTGAGGAAATGCGACTTGGCGCAGTGGTTCTCGGTGAAGAGTTGCTGGAGGCGGAGATGGCACTTGATCAAGATTTCTCACGAGGACCGATCAGTCCGGAATCGTTGGAAAGTGCGTTATTGAATATCGGCAGAATACGAGCTCAACTCAGATATGTGCACTTAGAGGCTCACTTGCGTCAACAGGCCTTACTGACGGCAGAGCAAGTTGCGAAATATGACGAGACGCGCGGATATCGAGGTGCGGCACATGATCAGCCAGAGCATCAAAAGGGTCACCACTGACAAACCTGTGGCCGACCGCTTCTGGTCGATTGCAGCTGACCCAAAGGAGACCATTGTCGTCGCCGTAATTAATGCCTGTTTTAGGTTTTTTGTTCTTGATCGGCAGTCGGCAGCCCGTACTATTAGCGGGGTCTTCGCCGTTTCCGTCGTTGTTTTGCTACGAGCCCTCATGCCGATTTTGGCTGAGTAATGGTGATTACATGATACTAGTGTGGGGTAATGTCGAGGCGCTGGATGAGTCCCTTGAGAAGATGCTCCGTTTGAGCCTCGAGCATGTCGCCCGGTCAAGAGGTGAACCAGGCTGCATGAATCACACCGTATCCATAGACGCAGAAAACCATAGCCGTTTGAATTTCTTTGAAGAATGGAAAGACCTGGACGCCTTGCACCAGCACTTCGAGGCCAGCGCGTCAGCCGCGTTTGCTGCGCGACTCGTCGAATTGTCAGCAGGACCTCCGGAATTACGCATATACGACTCATCACGCATACGGTAGCAGGTCGATGGCTGCTACTGACCCAAAGCCGAACTAAGCATTCACCGATCAGCTATCTAGGCTATCGGCCACAAGCCGAACATCATGCAAACCAATATTGGTCGGGAATGTGCCAATTTCGTCAGGGTAATTGTCGGCAGTGAAGACCCGGCAGCTATTCATTCGCTATTTTCGACCAGTTCGCGAGACTCCCAACACCACGAGCCCGGCGATGGCCGAGCATGCCAAAACCGGACTCAGTCGGTGTCTCGCTGGGTGCAAATTTATACAACGTGAGGAAGGAGTAATCGCCGGCCGCCACCGAATCAGAATCATAAAAACGACCGATCGGATTCTTAACTCTGCGGTCAGTACCGTATGGATCGTAGTCCGGATGGTCCCAACTCTCGACACGCGTTACATAGAAGACCCCTGAGCAATTCTTTCCGAAGTGAGAGCTTGTCGAAAACCAACGGCCGAGGTTCGTCTTTCCGGCCTTTAGGTTATAGGTTATGGCCGGAATCGTTGTCAGGAAAAGGATTGCGTCCACAACTTGTGTGCCCCCGTGGTAATCTACTTCCTTTCGGGGACTACCCTGAATCGGGTGGTAGAGTCCGTAATATTCGATCGGTATAAGTAACTTGATCATCAGCAACCTCCTTTACAGGAAAACATGGGACCAGAGAGCGAAACTGCTTATCTCCCAGGCGGCATAGGCCGCCGAACTGATGATGATCGTTACCGGGCCGGCGCGCTAAGACGGCCCCTAGTATGGCACACGCGATTGAGCGCGTAACCAGCGTCCGCTTCTGGCCGAAAGCAGCCGGTCAGATTTCCCTAAAACAAACCTTTGACCGGCCGCTTTGGAGAAAAGCAGACGCTCGAGCTGAGTGGCAAGTATTGGGGCTGATTTCAGAATCACGAACGGTAAGTATTGGCCGATACTCGCCACTAGGGTTCAATACGTTACGACCTAGAAAGTGACGGAGTTCACCCCGCTTTTGCGAAAAAGTGACGGAGTTAATTATTTTGTGACGGAGTTTAATTGTCAGGATCAGCACACAAGATCCGGGCTTGCGCTATTCGACGGTGACGCTTTTCGCGAGATTCCTCGGCTGATCAACATCCGTGCCTCGCAGTACAGCAACGTGATAAGCAAGTAGCTGCAGCGGTACTGTATAAACGATCGGCGCGATCATTCTGTCTGCATGCGGCATCGAGATGACCGTCATGCCTTCTTCGCTCTTAATACCTGTCGCGTCATCCGCAAACACGTACAGCTGACCGCCTCGTGCGCGCACGACCTGCATGTTGGATTTCAGTTTCTCCAGCAATTCGTTGTTCGGCGCGACAACGACGACCGGCATTTCGTCGTCGATCAATGCCAGCGGGCCGTGCTTCAACTCGCCGGCCGCATAGGCTTCTGCGTGGATGTAGGAAATTTCCTTGAGCTTTAATGCACCTTCCATCGCGATCGGCCACATGGGCCCGCGGCCGAGAAACAACGTGTGCTGTTTGTCGGCAAAGTCCTTTGCCAACTCTTTTAGCTGATCACTCATTTTCAGCGCCTGATCGGACGCTGCCGCTGCATGTGTCAGGTTAGCGACGAATTCTTTTTCGTGTTCCTCGGACATGCCGCGATGCTTTGCCAGCATCAGTGTAACGATGAGTATCGATAACAACTGTGTTGTAAACGCTTTGGTACTCGCCACGCCGATTTCCGGACCTGCCTGCGTCATCATCACCAGGTCGGACTCGCGCACCATCGAGCTGTGCGCGCTGTTGCAGATCGTTAATGTGCCGATATAGCCGAGCTCTTTCGCCATGCGCAGCGCTTCAAGCGTGTCTGCGGTTTCACCTGACTGTGACAAGGTCACGAACAAGGTCTTTGGTGGCACGACGACGTGGCGATAACGGTACTCGCTCGCGATTTCTACTTGTGTCGGTATACCTGCGAGCGCTTCGATCCAGTATTTGCCCACGCAACCCGCGTTGTAACTGGTACCGCAAGCAACGAAGTGAATATTTTCAACCTGATCAAGCAGCTCCTCCGCTTTCGGGCCGAGCGACTCTGAAATCACGCGCTGATTAGCCACGCGTCCATATAGGGTATCCGCGAGCGCGCTGGGTTGGTCGAAAATTTCTTTCAACATAAAGTGGTCGTAAGGCGCTTTTTCAGCTGAGCCACTATCCCACTCGGTTTCGTGAACTTCGCGCGTTACGGCGTTGCCGTCGGTATCGACGATGCTCACACCGTCGCGCCGGATTTCAGCGAGGTCGCCTTGCTCGAGGTAAATGAAGCGCTGCGTGACGGGTAGCAACGCCGGCACGCCGCTTGCGACAAAGTTTTCGCCGTCGCCCAGGCCGATGACGAGCGGGCTCGCAACTCGACTAACGACTATGCGATGCGGGTCTTCTGCATCAACGACGAGTAGTGCATAAGCGCCTTCGAACCGCTCGACTGCCTTACCGACTGCTGCGACCAGGTCCAGGCCCTGTTTCAGATAGTCATGAATGAGATGCGCAGCAACTTCGGTATCTGTCTCCGATTCAAACGTGTAGCCCTTCTCCAACATCTCGTCTTTAATGGGCTGGAAGTTTTCAATGATGCCATTGTGAATAACAGCAACGCGGCCACCCGACAAATGCGGGTGAGCATTGGCTTCGGTGACTCCACCGTGAGTCGCCCAGCGCGTGTGCGCAACGCCGATCATTCCCTCGAGAGGGTCCGTCGCGAGCTTTTCTTCCAGTCCGGCAACCTTGCCTACGGCTCGACTCATACCGAGTGAACCGTTCTCGCGAATCACTGCAACTCCGGCGGAGTCATAGCCGCGATACTCGAGGCGCCTCAGGCCTTCGACCAGAACCGGAACGATATCGCGCTCAGCGACTGCACCGACAATTCCACACATCTATTTTGATTCCTTCTTTTGAGGCTTAACCCAGCCTTCGATGCTTTTCTGTTTGCTGCGCTCAAGCGTCAGACTATCCTCCGGCGCCTTTCGCGTAATCGTCGAACCAGCTCCGATCGTCGCGCCCGAACCGACCTCAACGGGGGCAACCAGCTGCACCCCGGATCCGATGAACGCGCCGTCGCCGATTTTTGTTTTGTGTTTGTTTGCGCCGTCGTAGTTACAGGTGATCGTTCCCGCGCCGACGTTGACTCCCGCGCCGATTTCCGCATCACCAATGTAAGTGAGATGGTTTACCTTGCTACCGTCAGCGATCGTGCTCTTTTTGATCTCAACGAAGTTGCCGACTTTGACCTTATCGGCGAGCTCCGCGCCGGGTCGTAGCCTTGCGTAGGGACCGATTTCGCAGTCGTTCCCCGTTGTTGCACCTTCGATGTGACAGTTGGAATGCACCATCGTGCCTGCGCCGAGCTTGCTCGCACGAATCAGGTTGTTCGATTCAATCGTCGTTCCATCACCAAGCTCAACGTCGCCTTCAAAGACGGCGTTGATATCGATGAAGACATCCTTGCCGCAATGAAGCGTGCCGCGAATGTCGACGCGCGAAGGATCGGCGAAGCCAACGCCTTGCTGCATCAGCTCATCAACGAGCCGCGCCTGTAGCGCACGCTCGGCTTCCGCCAGTTGTTTCTTGTCGTTAATGCCCATCACCTCCACGCTCGAGTTGGCTTTGATGCCGTGTACCTCGACGTCATCTGCAACCGCCATCGCGATTACGTCCGTCAAATAATACTCGCCCTGTGAATTATCGTTACCGAGATTCGCCAGCCAGCTCTTCATTTTTTCGCCCGGCGCCAGAATCACCCCGGTGTTTACTTCGGTCAACGCCTGCTCCGCAGGGCTCGCGTCTTTTTGCTCAACGATGCGATTCACACTGCCGTTTTCACGAACGATGCGGCCATAGCCCGTTGGATCATCCATATCGACCGTCAATACCGCGAGATCAGCTTCGGGCGTTTCGCTCAACAATCGGCGCAAGGTATCTGCTGTCAGCAGCGGCACGTCACCGGCAAGAATCAAAACACGATTTTCGCTCGGCGTATCCGGCATCGCGTGTTGCACTGCGTGCCCGGTGCCCAGCTGCTCGGCCTGCAAGGCCCATCGCAGTGTCGGCGCCGAAAAAGCCGTCTGAACGGCCTCGCCGCCGTGACCATAAACGACGCAGACGTCATCCGCTTTGAGGTCGTCCGCGCACGCCAGAACGTGCGCCAGCAGAGGCTTTCCAGCCAATGGCTGCAGGACTTTGGGCAAGTCAGAACGCATTCGCGTGCCTTGTCCCGCTGCCAGAATAACGATACTCAGGCCCAAGCAGATCACTCCCTAATTCGTAGCCTGCGAATCATACATGATGTGCGGGAATGCGAACTTGCTTCAGGTCTCGTTAATTTGTGTGACGTATGGTGTAACCATGCGGTTTATAGCCCTTATTTCCTTGCTGCTGATTGCGGGCTGCAACAACAGCATTTACACCCGTGATGGCGTTACGGACGGCAATACGTTCTATCTGTCGCCCAGCGCCTTCGCCGATGAAGACCCGGCGTACCAGAGCTGGGTGGCCTACAGTCTAATGAAATCGACCTGTCAGCTTGGAATCAGCGGGGAGAACCCGGCTCGGGCAAGCAGTTTCGACTGTGAATTCACGGCCCGGCGGCACCTCGTCAATGCCTGGGACGAACAGTCCTCTAATAATCAAGAACTTACCGACGGCTACCTCGATGCTCTGAGTGCCGTTAACGAAGCCGGATATCTCGCGGAGTACACGTCGCACTACCTCGCACAAGATGACTGGCGGCTTCCGGAGGGACTCCGGGTCAATGAATTCGGTGACTGGCGGCAGACGCATCTGCGACGCCATCGATCGAAAACGCGCCTGACTGGTTCCTGGAATTACCAGAAGAGGGTCGCTAAGCACCCATACTGAGGTAGCGCTCGCCGCGATCCCGCAGAACCGTGACAATCGTATGGCCCGGCCCAAGCTCCTTCGCGATCTGGACCCATACGCAATCACCCAATTGGACCAGTCAATGGCATTTTTTTGGTGCTAATATCGGCGCAGCGTTTAAGTCAAAAAGAAGAAAAATTATCGACTCGCAAACCATTATTCTGCTCGGGGTCGGGATCTACGTTTTGGTGATGTTGGCGGTCGGTATGATTGTCGCCGGCAAGTCCACGTCCATCGGTGATTTCGCGGTAACAGGCCGCAACATGTCGCTCACGGTCTGTTCGATTTCCATTGTCGCAACCTGGTTCGGTGCCGGGCCGATGATGGGCTCGGCTGCAGCCGCGTATGCCGGTAATACGCTGGAAGTTCTGCGTGACCCGATTGTATCCGGAGTGTCGTTGTTGATCGCCGGATTCTTCTTCGCTCGGATCTACCGACGGTCGCGACGCTATACACATATCGACTTTTATGAAAACAGGATAGGTGGACCGGCTGCCATTCTCTCAGTTTTTCTGAACCTGATCGGCGGCATCATCTGGCTGGGCGCCGTCCTGTTTGCGTTCGGCGTGGTTTTTGCTTCTCTAACCGGTCAGCCTGCGGCGTACGGAATTCTTGGCGGGACCCTCGTCATTGTCGTTTACACGATGTTCGGAGGATTAAAGGCCGTTGCCGCAACCGATGTATTGCAGATGGTGTTCATCATCGTCGGTGTGCTCATTCTCTTTTTCGTCGTTGTCCATGACGCAGGAGGCTGGGCGACTATCTCGCAACAGCTCCCGGAGCACGCCTTCGACTTTTCGCCACCGGGAACGACGCTCAAGGACTACTTCGACTACTTCCAGGTCTGGTTGAGCTCTGGACTGGTTGCGATCGGCGTCGTCTCAGTTGTCCAACGGGCAATGGCGGCCCGCAACGAACAGGTGGCGCAGAATTCATTCTACCTGGCCGGAATTGCCTATCTTGTGTTCGGAATGATTCCGGTCACCCTGGGATACATCGCTACAATTACTATGCCGGGTGTGGAGGACTCCAATGCGATCGTCCCGCTACTCGCCGTTGAACACTTGCCGCCGGTAGTCGTCGCGATTTTTGTCGGTGCCGTTGTGTCCGCGATCATGAGTACGTCGGATAGCATCCTGCTCGGTTGCGGCACGATCATTTCAGTTCGGCTACTCCCGCTGGTGAAGCACGACGCGCCCGCAGAAATGCAGCTCGCTGTCGCGCGTTGGTCGATTCCGGTTATCGCGGTGTTCTCTATCTATACAGCGTTCAATACGGCGACCGTCATCTCGATGATCGGACTTTCGATCTCACTGGGCTTTGCCAGTATGAGCGGTCCCTACTTGCTGGTCATCTGGTGGAAGAAGCTCACGGCGCCCGGCGGATTTGCCGGCATCGGAGTCGGGCTGGTGACCTTGGTTGTAGCAAATACCGTTTGGCCAGATCTGCCCGGCAGTTTCTTTGGCTTCTGTGCATCCTTGCCAACGGCGGTCATTGTTTCGCTTTTGACGCAGCGATCGCATCCGCCGATGCCGTTGCGCGACATTGACGACGAACCACTTGAGCTGGCTGACCGGCTTGGAACACTGCCGCTGTTTCGCCGAACCGACTAGGCGTGTCGCCTAACACCGTCATATCTGTCGGCGTCGATATTTACAGGCTGCTGATGCTCGGCATCGGCGTGTATGCGTCGCGAAAAACGCATACATCCACAGAGTTCATTGTTGCCGGGCGACCGTTGCCGATGTTCCTTTGAACCGCTCACCAGGTCTTTAGCGCAAATTCCATCGGCGACTGCGGCGGCCACGGGATATTGCCTTCCGCAATCCTGGCGCCAATAACGGGCGTGGCTTTGATGTCCCAAGGCGCACCGCATGCACACCACTGCACAATATTTAGAAGCGCGATGGACCCGTAAGGATGGCTGTCCAGTTCTGCCGCAATTCGATTCGCTTTGTCGAGTTGTCCGCCCCAGGCGTACAGAGAAATCATCCAAAACGGATCTGCCATGCCTTCCGTTTTTTGGTATTGCTGCACCGCTTCCGCATACCCTGATTCATCACCGCTGTGAACTGCGACCAGGGCCCGGAGAACCCAGTCAAATTCCTCGTCTTCGCGATGATTTTCAATCGTGCGCTGCGCTTCGTCGTACAAACCGTTCGCGACAAGAATTCGGACCAATTCCAAATCCAGCCAAGGCCCTGGCGCAGTGTCGCTGCCCTCTCTTGCAACTCGCAACGCGTCCGCCTTGTCTCCGCTCCAAAGCTTCGCGCGAGCGAGGTCAAACCAGGACAAAGTTCGCAGTGGGTCGCAGGCCAGGAGCTTGGTCCCGCGTTCCACATTCTCGGCTGCGTATCCCAGAACATTAGCTAACCAGCTTGTTGTGTTTCCATGTTTGCAACGCGAAGTAGTCAGTACTTTTTGCATACGACCATGCAAGCCGCGCCAGTTCAGGCTCATGAACGTACTATCCAACTCGACCAAGGCTCGCAGCTCCGCCGAGCGGGCAACGTCGGCAGCAATTTCGTGGTTTTTTAGTGCCTCTTCATAAATGTTCGCTATGTCGTCATCAGAATAGTCGCCCGTTGGACGACCGATTGCGGCGCTAAGCAGCAGGTGCTGGGCCAGGTCGGACCGATCCAAATAGGCTTGCGCGAAACCGGGCACACGTTCAATCACCTTGTCGTAATATGCATTGGCTTGGCGCAGTCCGTCCAGGACTTCTATTTGGCCATGAGCCATATCAAACAATTCAGTGCCCTTCTGATACAGCGTAAACGCTTCCGGATCACGTAGTCCCACTTCGCGCATTGCCCTGCGCTTGTCATCGTCCAGCACGATGTCCATCGCGACGGCAATTTTCTCAGCGATATCCTCCTGAACCGCGATAGCATCTGTGGATGTGCTGTCGTAGTTTTCCGACCAAAGGTGCGAGTCATCATTGGCTCGAATAAGCTGTGCTGTAACCCGCAATCGATCACCGGAGCGGCGCACGGAACCTTCGACAACATGCTCCACGCCCAACGCCTGAGCAATTTCCTGAACCGGCAATTCTGTTCCCTTGAACGAGAACGCCGAGGTTCTTGAGGTAACAAGGAGTTCGGGTAGCTGCGCGAGTGAGTTCAGGATTTCTTCAGTCAGACCATCCGCGAAATACATGTCATCGGGGCCCGTACTCATGGCGACGAATGGCAAGACAGCGACCGAGCTGCCAATCACCTCAGTGCTAACAATCTCTTCGCTGATCTCTGGCGGTGTCGATGGAGAAAACTTGTCCCAGGCGAACCAGCCCAGGGCCAGCACCAGAACTCCGATAATGACGCGGTCCAGGTTTCGACCGGTTGTCGCGGTGATCGACTGACTTCGATCAACATCTTTCTCGCGCTTGACGCCTTCCGGCGTCATCTCGAATGCCCACGCAAAAAACAGCGCCAGCGGTAACCCAAGCATCAAGACGACGACAACCGCTTTCAGCACCCAATCCGGTGCGCCGAAAATGCTGAATGCAAACTCAGCGACCTGCGCGAGGACCCACCCTATAACAATATAGGCCGCCCCAACACGAACAACGTTGCGCCGTTTAAGCTCTGCGATCAGTGACATAGTTCTTTTTTTGTTGCCCGTTAGCGGTGCACAGTATACCGCGAGAACGGGCGTCCAACGCCGGGGAATGGGGGTGTAACAGCTCTAGCGATTGCCCTTGAGCTTCTGCGCGGCGCGGTAACGAGCACGCGCTTCGGCGAGCTCCGCCTGGGCGCGAGCCACATCAGTCTCTTCCGACGCACCTTTCAGTGCTTCTTCTGCTTTCTGCTGTGAAGCCAGTGCCGCGGCTTCGTCGAGCTGGTCACCACGCAATGCCGTGTCGGCAAGAACCGTCACGATGTTCGGTTGAACCTCAAGCAAACCGCCGGTGATGTAAAAGCTCTCTTCTTTGCCGTCTTCATCCTGAACGCGTACTTCGCCAGGAGACAGCGGGGTTAGCATCGGTGCGTGACGCGGTGCGATACCAACCTCGCCCATCTTTGCCGGTGCAAAGACCATCGAGGCTGTGCCCGAGTGTATTTCGCCTTCGGCGGATACGATGTCGACTTGAATGGTTGCCATTTTTTATGTCGCGCGCATGGCGCGCTCCTACAGTTGTTTATTGAAAGTTCTTCGCGTTTTCGACCGCTTCGTCGATGGTGCCGACCATGTAGAAGGCCTGCTCGGGAATGTGGTCGTAGTCGCCATTAACGATACCGTTAAAGCCACGGATCGTTTCTGCCAATGACACGTATTTTCCGGGTGAGTTCGTGAAGACCTCGGCAACAAAGAATGGCTGCGACAGGAATTTCTGAATCTTGCGCGCGCGGATAACGACTTGCTTGTCTTCTTCTGACAGCTCATCCATACCCAGAATCGCGATGATGTCCTGCAATTCTTTGTAGCGCTGCAATACGGCCTGTACACCACGTGCACAGTCGTAGTGCTCGTTACCGATAACCAGCGGATCGAGAATTCGTGAGCTCGAATCGAGCGGGTCAACAGCCGGGTAGATACCCAGCTCCGCAATGTTACGTGACAGTACGAGTGTTGCGTCCAGGTGAGCAAAGGTCGTAGCCGGGGACGGGTCGGTCAAGTCATCCGCCGGTACGTATACCGCCTGGAATGATGTGATAGAACCGGTCTTCGTTGAAGCGATACGCTCCTGCAGAATACCCATTTCCTCAGCCAGTGTTGGCTGGTAGCCCACCGCTGACGGCATACGGCCGAGCAGCGCTGATACTTCGGTTCCAGCAAGTGTGTAACGGTAAATGTTATCGATAAACATCAATACGTCACGACCTTCGTCGCGGAATGCCTCGGCCATGGTCAGGCCGGTCAGCGCTACGCGCAGACGGTTACCCGGAGGCTCGTTCATCTGACCGTAAACCAGCGACACCTTGTCGATAACGCCTGAGTCGGTCATCTCGTGGAAGAAGTCATTACCTTCACGAGTACGCTCACCAACGCCAGCGAATACAGAGTAGCCGCCGTGCTCTTTGGCGATGTTATTGATGAGCTCCATCAGCGTTACGGTCTTGCCTACACCAGCACCACCGAATAGTCCGACCTTACCGCCCTTGGAAATCGGCATGATGAGATCGACGACCTTAATGCCCGTTTCGAGAAGCTCTGTCGTTGCTGCCTGATCTTCGTACGAAGGTGGCGAGCGGTGAATCGGCATACGCACTTCTTCACCGATCGGGCCAGCGTTATCGATAGGCCTGCCGAGCACATCCATGATTCGACCCAGCGTTTTCTCGCCAACGGGAACCGTAATCGCAGATCCGGTATTCGTTACGTCCATGCCTCGCTTCAGGCCTTCCGACGAACCCATGGCGATCGTGCGAACGATGCCGTCGCCCAGCTGTTGCTGAACTTCGAGTGTGATTTCCGCATCATCAATAATCAACGCGTCATAAATTTTAGGAATCTGACCCGCTGGGAACGCAACGTCCACAACAGCGCCAATTACCTGCACAGTAGTTCCAGTGCTCATACTATTTCCTTAGCCTGATACGGCGGCTGCGCCACCGACAATTTCTGAAATTTCTTGTGTGATTGAAGCTTGTCGTGCCTTGTTGTACTTCAGCTGCAATCCATCAATGATGTCCCCGGCGTTATCTGTTGCCGACTTCATCGCCACCATCTTCGCCGCCATTTCGCACGCGAAGTTTTCAACCGCACCACGATAAACCTGCGACTCGATGTAACGCATCAATACGTCATCAAGCAGTTCGCCGGCATCGGGCTCATAAATGTAGTCCCAGTGGGCCTGCAGGGTTTCTTTGTCTGTAGCGACACCGCTGGCTGGCAACAACTGAGAAACGACCGGTGTTTGCGTCATCGAGTTAACAAACTCGTTATGAATGACATACAGACGATCTATTTTTCCTTCGCTGTAAGCGTCGAGCATGATCTTGATTGAGCCGATCAGCTCGTTGATCTGCGGCTTGTCGCCGAGATGCGATGCGGTACCGACAACGTTGCCGCCCATACGACGGAAAAACGCTACCGCCTTCGCACCAACCAAAGCGAGGTCAACTTCAACGTTCTCGCCCTGCCACTTCGCAATTTCGCCGATCGTTGTCTTGAATGCATTCGCATTCAGACCACCGCAAAGACCACGGTCTGTCGAGATTACGATGTAGCCGACCCGACTAACTTCACGCTCCGTCAAAAACGGGTGTTTGTAGTCGGGATTGGCGTACGCGAGGTGCCCGATCACGCGACGAATACGCTCCGCATAGGGGCGGGACGCCTCCATCTGCTTCTGTGCTTTGCGGATCTTGCTCGCTGCGACTTTTTCCATCGCACTCGTGATCTTCTGCATGTTCTTTACAGAAGCGATCTTCGAACGTATTTCCTTCTCGCCTGCCATAGGATTTCCTAGTAAGCGCCTTTCTCAGCGAACTCTTCGCAAATGCCTTTCAGGCTCGCTGCGATGTCGTCGTTGTAATCACCAGAGGCGTTGATGCCGTCGAGTACGTCAGAATGATTCGCGCGAGCGAAGTCATGCAGTGCCTCTTCGTAGTCAACAACCTTGTTAGGCGGAACCGGATCAATGAAGCCTTCGTTAACTGCGAACAGCGACAAACCCATTTCCGCGACTGATAAAGGTGAGTACTGCTTCTGCTTCATGAGTTCCGTTGCGCGTTCGCCGCGCTCAAGCTGCGCACGTGTCGCGGCATCGAGGTCGGAGGCGAACTGTGCGAATGCCGCCAGCTCACGATACTGAGCGAGCGCCAGTCGAACACCACCACCGAGCTTCTTAATTATCTTGGTTTGTGCCGCACCACCAACACGCGATACCGAAAGACCCGCGTTAATGGCCGGGCGGATACCTGCGTTGAAGAGATCGGACTCAAGGAAGATCTGGCCGTCGGTAATCGAAATTACGTTGGTCGGTACGAAAGCGGATACGTCACCACCCTGCGTCTCAATGATCGGCAGCGCTGTGAGTGAACCGGTTTTTCCTTTGATCTTGCCGTCGGTAATTTTTTCGATGTATTCCGCGTTTACGCGCGATGCCCGCTCCAGCAAACGGGAGTGCAGGTAGAAAACGTCACCTGGGTAAGCTTCACGGCCTGGCGGACGACGCAGCAACAGCGATACCTGGCGGTAAGCCCAGGCCTGCTTCGTGAGATCGTCAAAGACAATCAGTGCGTCTTCGCCCTTGTCGAGGAAGTACTCACCCATTGACGCGCCTGAGTACGGTGCAATATATTGCATCGCCGGGCTATCAGCGGCGGGTGCGGCGACGATAATCGTATGTGCCAGCGCGCCTTCTTCTTCAAGCTTGCGTACAACGCCAGCGATTGAAGAGGCTTTCTGGCCAATAGCAACGTAGATGCACTTAATGCCGGTACCACGCTGATTGATGATCGTGTCGACAGCAACAGCGGTCTTACCCGTCTGGCGATCGCCAATGATCAGCTCGCGCTGGCCACGGCCGATGGGCACCATCGCGTCGATTGATTTCAGGCCCGTCTGAACCGGCTGATCAACGGACTGACGCTCAATGACGCCCGGCGCAACCTTCTCGATCGGTGCTGTACCTTCAGCGTCGATCGGGCCTTTACCGTCAATCGGTTTACCGAGTGCGTCAACAACGCGACCCAGCAAAGCCTCACCAATAGGCACCTCAAGAATACGGCCGGTCGTCTTAACCGTGTCGCCTTCTGAAATGTGTTTGTAGTCACCGAGGACAACCGAACCAACCGAATCCTGCTCAAGGTTGAGGGCCATACCGAAGG
>RCNB010001440.1_pt1 | contig 14925 bp, 15 predicted proteins | sample 2041321 | NCBI WGS metagenome assembly RCNB01 (sample SAMN09708232, study PRJNA481090) | Marine sediment metagenome, whole genome shotgun sequencing project. | reverse complement strand
TGGAACGGGCCCACAAGGCCTACCACCCCAGGGGATAGTGAGAAAATTATGAGACGAAACGGTTGGAAAGAAAGCAAATTAATCTCTGGCGCCACTAGCGCAGGTGCTTTTACCGGCCGTTTCATAATTCTGGTGGCCTTCGGTGGGGCTCTGCTGCTCAGTTCCTGCGGAGAATCCCGGAACAGAACCGACCTGGCCGCCCGCATGGCCGCAGAAGAAGGCAAGGCCGAAGATGATCAGCGGATTGCCGAACTCAAGGCTGATATCCGTGGAAGTGAAAAGCTTGTTGAGAAAACCATAGAAGCTGTCCGGGATGAGGGAACCTACTGGCGGCTCCTCGGCATTAAATATATGGATTACCGGATGTGGGGCCCGGCCATGGATGCATTTGATAAAGCAGTTGCCATATACCCTGAGCATTCGGTCCTCCTTTACAACCGATCGATAAGTGCAGGCCAGATGGCCCTGTCTTCAGATACTCCTGAACTGAGAAACTCGTATCTGCTTCGGTCCGAAGCCGGCTATAGAAGAGCTCTGGCTATCGATCCGAAATATTCATCACCGATGTACGCCCTGGCGGCTCTGCTGGTTTTTGAAATGAACCGTCCCCGGGAAGCCGCTCCGCTTCTCGAGAATTTTCTGGAAATTGAAAGAAGCGATATTAATGCCCGTTTCCTGCTCGCCAGAGTTTACCTGGAAGCCGGGATGAAAGGGGATGCCCTGAATCTCTATGATGAGATTATTCGCATCGCCGGGAACACATCCGATGTCAGTAAAGCCGAAGACCTCTACAACCGTATTGCTGGAGGAAACTATGAATCATAATCCTCAGCTGCTGCTGGCCATAAATCGCCTCCCCGGGCACCGAGGATGGCTGAAAAACAGAATCTGGACCACCTGCCGGGATGAAAACGATCTCCCGGGAGCAGTGGCTGAATATCGGGCCTCAAGGCCCTCAAGATCGACATCTCCGATTCCGTCTCCCGGGCAGCTGCTTCGAGAGGCCGAGGCCGAAATACGCAGGCTGAATCGATACAACATCGCTTATCAGGTTCTGGGTGAAGCAGATTTTCCGGCTTCCCTCGCCCTGATTGATGATCCGCCGCTGGTTTTGTACCACAGAGGTACTCCTGTATTCGGCGGGAAACCGGGTGTTGCAATAGTAGGAACACGCCGACCGTCTCTCGCGGCACAGAGACAAGCTTATCAGCTCGGACTTGAATTCGCCTTTGCCGGGTATCCGGTGGTGTCGGGTCTTGCTTTCGGTATCGACCGATCTGCGCATGAGGGTTCGCTGGCCGGTTGCGGTACTACCTGGGCTATACTCGCCGGAGGTTTGGATCGCCCGAGCCCGATGGCGCACAGGCGCCTGGCGGCACAGATTCTGGATCGGGGCGGAGCTCTTATGGGTGAAATACCGCCAGGTACATTCCCGGCGAAATACGCCTTTCCAAGACGCAACCGTATCCTGAGCGGGCTATCCCGAGGGTGCATTGTTGTACAGGCTCCTGAGAAATCCGGAGCACTGATAACTGCCGATTTCGCTCTGGATCAGAACCGTGACCTCTACGTCGCGTCGTCCGGTTTGGTAGGAGCATCTTCCCGGGGTACCCGGAACCTTGAAGAACAGGGTGCTCCGGTAATACAAAATGCATCTGATGTAATGAGCGACTGGGGCAGATTCCTGGATATGCGTTCTGTTGATATCATCGCCGGCCCCGGTGGTGCCGAAGACCTGGCCCGGATGATGAAACAGGAACTGGACGGTCGGTTATACCGGCATATGGGAGGTTGGTTTGAGTATCGAGGCGCATGATTGGTTAGAACACCTGAGGGATGTGCGCCGGCTCTCCGACGCAACCATTCGCTCGTACCGACGGGACCTGGCCGCCTGGTCAGCATTCCTGGCAGAGTATGAGATTTCGGAAGAAAATGCCGGACAGAGTGAAGCCCGGTCGTTTATGGCCCGGATGTCGACTCGGCATATGGCACCGGCAACGGTAAATCGCCGACTCTCAGCTCTCAAAGGTTATTACGAATGGCGGCGTCGAAGATTGCCGGGAACGGATAACCCGTTTGTAGGCTCAAGGACCGTCAAGAAGGGGCGGCACCTTCCCGGGTATCTCACTCATGAAGAAATTGAGACATTTCTGGATTTTACCGGGGATGGTTTTGCCGGACTCCGGGACCGAACGCTTTTCGAGCTCCTGTATTCAACAGGCTGTCGAGTCGGTGAAATATGCTCTCTCAATGTTTCTGATGTGGTTCGTCGGCAGGTAAGGGTTCGTGGTAAAGGTGATAGAGAGAGAATGGTATTTATCGGCGCCAGAGCCGCAGAGGTTCTTGATGAATATCTGCCTCACCGGCTTGAGCATTCAGCGGAAGATCCCGACAGCCGCCGTGCACTGATTCTTGACCTGCGGGGTGAAAGGCTGACCACCCGGGGGGTGTATTACCTTATCAGACGTTATGCCGCCCTGACCGGAATGGCAAAGAAGGTTACCCCCCACACCTTCCGTCACAGTTTCGCCACTCATGTGATGGATGAAGGTGCGGATATTCGAACCGTTCAGGAACTCCTGGGTCATGCGAGTCTTTCGACCACTCAGATCTACACACACACGGGGATTGAGAGAATTAAGCAGGTATACCGTTTATCTCATCCACACGCAAAGTCAACGGTAAATGCCGGAGGAAATGATGCCTGAAATAAAAGGAACCACGATAGTTGCAGTTCGTAAAAATGGTCAGGTGGCCATGGCCGGAGACGGTCAGGTAACCCTGGGCGAGTCAGTGATAATGAAAAGTAAGGCCCGGAAGGTCCGGCGGCTTTATAACGACAATGTCATCGTGGGTTTCGCCGGATCTACCGCCGACGCATTCACTCTGGAGGAACGCTTTGAAGGCAAACTGAAAGAATTTGCCGGAGATGTAACCCGTGCTGCAGTGGAGCTCGCCAAGGATTGGCGGTCCGACAGGATATTGCGGCGTCTCGAGGCCATGCTGTTGGTCGCCGATGCAAGCCGAACACTGTTATTAAGCGGAAACGGCGACGTTATCGAACCTGATGAAGGTGCAGTTGCCATCGGCAGCGGAGGCAATTATGCCTACGCAGCGGCCAAAGCTTTTCTGGACTCTTCAGATCTGGATGCAAAAACAATTGCTGAAAGATCGATACGAATTGCATCTGAAATATGTGTTTTCACAAATAACAACATAACCCTTGAGGTAATCGAAGATGAGTAAGCTCGACGGCCTGACTCCTCAGGAGATTGTCGATTCTCTCGACAATTACATTATTGGTCAGAATGCTGCCAAAAAATCGGTGGCGATTGCTCTGCGGAACCGGCAGCGCCGGGCCAAACTCCCTGACGATATCAGAGATGAAGTAGCGCCAAAGAATATACTGATGATCGGCCCTACCGGCGTGGGGAAGACAGAAATTGCCCGGCGTCTGGCCAAACTGTCCGGAGCCCCGTTTATCAAGGTTGAAGCTACAAAATTCACCGAAGTCGGTTATGTGGGCCGGGATGTTGAGTCGATGGTAAGAGATCTCATGGCCAAAGCTGTTGCGATGGTTAAGGATGAGATGAAAGCCGGTGTTGAAAAAGCGGCCAGAGAGGCGGCGGAGGAAGCTCTGCTTGATGTCCTCGTTCCCGGATCGGCTGCACCTCCTCCTGAAGGTGCCGATATCAAAACACCTGTGGAACCGGATCGGGGTCAGCATGCCAGGGAAGTTCTCAGAAAGAAGCTCCGTGACGGCGATCTTGATGACCGAATGGTGGAAATCTCCACCGGAGGCGGTCGTAAGCCTCATGTTGAGGTGGTCTCCGGTGCCGGTGTCGAGCAAATGGGATTTGACTTCGGAAATCTTGGTTCGATTTTCCAGGGGCCGAAAAAGCCCCGAAAGGTAAAAGTTTCCCGGGCTAGAGAGCTGTTGGAAGCCGAACAGCAGGAAAAACTTATCGACGCTGAGAGTGCGATCGAAACTGCCCGGGACCGGGTTCAGAACGGCGGCATCATATTCATTGACGAAATTGACAAGATTGCGGTGAAAGAAGGCCGTTCCGGGGGAACTGATATATCCCGGGAAGGTGTTCAACGGGATATTCTGCCCATTGTCGAAGGTTCAACAGTCAATACCAAATTCGGGATGGTCGACACCGCTCATGTTCTGTTCATCGCCGCCGGTGCGTTCAATCTTTCGAAACCTTCGGATCTGATCCCTGAGCTCCAGGGTCGATTTCCGCTTCGAGTCGAACTGGAATCTCTCAACGCCGATGATTTCCGGGAAATACTGACTTCTCCCAGAAATGCTTTAACTCGGCAGTACATTGAACTGCTCGCCACCGAGGATGTCACGCTGATATTTGAGGCTGAAGCAGTTCAACGGCTCTCTGATATCGCGGCGGAAGTGAACTCGAGAACCGAAAATATCGGTGCACGTCGACTTCACACCGTCCTGGAACTTCTTCTTGAGGAGGTTTCTTTCAACGCTCCGGATCTTGCGGGTCAGACTGTCACCGTAACGACTGAATATGTAAATGAGCGATTGAACAAGATTGTTGAGGATCGGGATTTGTCCCGGTACATATTGTAGATGATCGGAACTCAGTGAGGGTTTGATATATGCCGAGAATGGAGAAGAGGGGACATCGACTGAACCTGGGGAGAGGTAAGGCGATGGAGATGAACCCCGGGAGGGAAAAATGTTAGAAAATACAAACTTTAATAAGTCCATCGATCTTCTTCAGCGGAATATGGGGGTATCCACTCTGCGCCGGGAGGTTATTGCAAATAACATCGCCAATGCAGAGACACCGAATTTCAAGCGTTCGGAAGTAAGCTTTGAAGCGGAGCTGAGCCGCGCTCTGGCTTCGGAAAAACTGGACAAGTCATTTGGCGTCGTTACTCATGAAAATCACATTCCTTTCAGAAGGACCGTCGACTATCAGACAGTCGGCCCCAGGATTTCTCTGGATTATCTAACGACTTCAAAGAATAACGGAAACAACGTTGACGTCGAGGTTGAGCTGATGAGCGCGACTGAAAATCAGATGATGTACGAACTGATGACCAAAGCAACCAGTCATCAATTCCGTCAGATCAACATTGTGCTCAGGTAGAGGGGGGATTCAAGTCTATGGGTTTGTTTACAACTATTAATACAGCGGCTTCGGGATTAACCGCCGAGAGACTTCGTCTTGATGTCATCTCAGACAATATTGCTAATGCCAATACAACCCGGACAGCTGAAGGCGGACCGTTCCGGCGCAGCCGGGTCGTATTCCGTCCGAGAGTTGATCAGCCGTATTGGAGAAGTCCGTTTCTCCCGGAATCATTGCAGAACAAAATCGGGGCCGGTGTTCGTGTATCCTCAATTGAAAAGGATATGGACAGCGAGCTGGTGCTTAAATGGGATCCCACGCATCCGGACGCTATTAAAACCGGACCCAAGACCGGCTACGTCGAGCTTCCGAATGTAAATATTGTTACCGAGATGGTTGATATGATATCGGCCTCACGTGCTTACGAAGCAAATGTTGCCATTATGGACGGCTCCAAGAGCATGTTCCGGAAGGCCCTCGAGATAGGAGCTTAGTCATGAGTATCATTGATACAAATAACGTTATCGGTCATGTAGTCGAAATGGCGAAAACCAATGCCGGGCATCTTGATAGCAATGGACAAAAGGGGCTATCGGTCGGGGAGGATCGGAACGGCTTCGGGAACCTCGTTGCGGACGCTATCGGGCGGGTATCGGATCTGCAGGTGAACGCGGATCAGCTTTTCGAACGGATGATAACCAATCCGGATGAGGTTGAACCTCATGATGTTACGATAGCAATGGCACAAGCCGAATTGAGCTTGAATCTTACAAAGGCGATAGTGGATCGCGCTGTGAAAGCCTACAACGACATCACAGCAATGAGATAGTAATAAATAGCCTGCGAAACCGAAAGGTTTGGCAGGGTCCGGACGGCTGGGGAGCCGCCCGTCATAAACCTGGGGGGGTACGACAATGCCAGAATGGCTCAATAATTTCTTTGGAAGGATCAAGACTCTTTGGAGTCAGTGGTCTGTAACCCGGAAGATCATACTCTTCGGCATTATTGCCGTGGTTCTCGGTGCATTTGTACTGTTGGCTACGGTCTCATCCAAGCCGACACAAGTTACGATTTTTAATACTTCAATTAGCGATGAACAGCTTGCCGAACGCATATCGACGGCTTTGGATACGGATAATATATCCCACAGCCGCGGCGCCGACGGAAGATTTTATGCACAGGATGAGATGACCGCGAAACGGGCTCGGGCAATGCTGGTGAGGGAAGATCTTCTTCCCGGCCAGCTCGATCCCTGGAATTTCTTCACAAATATGGATCGTTGGACAGTCACAGACTTCGATAGGAATGTGAATCTGCAGCGGGCTTTGACTTCAAATCTTGAGCAGCATATTGCGGCATTGGAAGATGTGGATTCAGCAAAGGTTTCTCTCGTAATCCCGGAAATCCAGCTATTTGTCGAAGATCAGAAACCCGTTACCGCTTCGGTAATTATCCAGTCCAAACCCGGAAGCGATATCAGTGAAAATCGTAACAAGGTTGAAGGTATTGTTAAACTCATCCAGTTCGCCGTAGAAGGTTTACTTGATGAAAATATCACCATCATGGACATCGGTGGTAAGGTTCTCAACGATTTTGACGGTTTGGAGGATCTTGATTCTCTGAACCTCACTGCCCGTATGCTTCGACAAAAGCGGGCTCTTGAGGCCCAATATACTGCCACAATCCTTCAGTCATTAAGCAATGTATTTACACCTTCCAGGGTGGATATTGTCAATTTCGACATCGATCTCGAGTTTGTGAAAAAAGCGATAGAAACTCAGGAGCATTTTCCGATCATCATGAAAGAGGACGACCCCAACACACCTTACAGTGAGTTGGAAGTTGTCCCGTCAATTGTCAGGAGCCGGGAAGACAGTCGTGAGAATTTCGAAGGAACAGGATTCAATCCGGAGGGTCCTCCCGGTCAGGAAGGCCAAACCCCCCCGGCCTACCAGGATCTGACTAATCTCGTGGGCCGTTATGAGACCGATCGTACAATCGAAAACTTCGAAATAAATGTTCGAAATATTTCAGAAGAAAAGGCCCCATACGAAATAAAGCGTATCAGCCTTGGTATGGTGATCGACGGCACCTGGGAAATTACTTTTGATGAAGAGGGAGAAGCTGTCCTCATTCCTGGTGGTGCGAGAACCCGTGATTACCAGCCGGTCCCTCCGGAAGTGCTGGCCCAGGCCAGAGAGGTAGTGGAAGGTGCTGTCGGCTATTCCAGAGCCAGAGGTGACGTTGTTACTGTTGAAAACATTGCTTTCGACAGAACCGAGCAATTCCGTCTTGAAGATGAAGCATGGATGCGCAAGCGGCAGATGCAAAAGGCCATCCTCTGGAGTATCATCGGAATTACCGGTGTTATCTTCCTGTTTGTCGTAGTCCGACTCATCAGCAGACAGTTGGAGAAACGCCGACGTGAACGTGAAGAAGAGTTGGCACGTCAGCACCAGGCGATGCGGGAGCAGGCTCTGCGGAATGCCGAGGAAGAGGGAATCGAAGTAGAAATGTCCGTTCACGAGCGGGCACGAATCGAGATGCAGGAAAATGCCAAGAACATGGCAAGAGAGCATCCCGAAGACGTGGCCCAGCTCATTCGAACGTGGCTTGCGGAGGAATAGGTTATGGCCAAAACGAATGTAACCGCTGTCGGCGGAGAAGCCAAGGGTCCGGCTCCAGCTCCCGTAAAAGGTTCCTCAACAAAGGAAGAACTCAGCGGCAAGCAGAAAGCAGCCATCTTCCTGGTAACGCTGGGTTCTGATATTTCGGCAGAAATATTCAAACACCTGCGCGAGGATGAGATCGAAACACTTACCTGGGAAATTGCACGTCTGGAGAATATCGAAGCCGACGAACGGGATATGGTTCTTCAGGAATTCCAGGAACTGATGATGGCCCAGGACTTCATCACTACCGGCGGAATTGATTATGCCCGGGAACTGCTGGAGAAATCTCTTGGCAACCAGAAAGCGGTAGATATCATCAACCGCCTTACCAGTTCCCTTAAAACCAGACCATTTGATTTTATTCGGAGAACTGACCCGGCAAACCTTCTTAACCTGATTCAGCAGGAGCATCCTCAGACTATCGCTCTTATTCTGGCCTACCTGGAACCTGCAAAAGCCTCAATGATATTGGCACAACTTCCTCAGGAAAAACAATCAGATGTAGCCAAACGGATTGCCACTATGGACCGAACCAGTCCTGAGATATTGCGGGAGGTAGAGCGGGTTCTGGACAAGAAACTCTCTTCTCTCTCTCACGAAGATTATACCGCTGCCGGTGGTGTTGAAAGTATCGTGGACATTCTTAACCTCGTAGACAGAACGACAGAGAAATCAATCATTGAATCTCTTGAAGAGGAAGATCCGGAACTGGCCGAAGAGATTAAGAAGCGGATGTTTGTTTTCGAGGACATTGTTATGCTCGATGATCGGGCAATTCAGCGGGTTCTTCGGGAGGTGGATACCAACGAACTGGCGAAGGCTCTGAAAGCCGTCGATCCCGAAGTTCAAGACAAGATTTTCCGTAACATGTCGAAACGTGCTGCAGCTCTGCTTAAAGAAGATATGGATTATATGGGACCGACCCGGCGTAAAGACGTGGAAGAATCCCAGCAGAAGATTGTTTCTGTCATCCGTAAACTGGAAGAACAGGGCGATATCGTAATAGCCCGGTCAGGTGAGGAAGACGTCTTAGTCTAGGAGAACGCTTATGGCAAAAAATGTGTTTTATCCCATAGAAATAGTGGATCTCACCGCCCAGAAAGTGAAGGTTGAAGCTCCGGTTTTCGTTTCAGACGAGCCGGAACCTCTGGATCTTTACGAAGGGCCCACAGCAGACGATCTCCGCCGTGAGGCCGAGGCATTCAAGGAATCCTGGACCGGTGAGAAAGAACGGCTTGTTCAGGAAGCCCATGATGAGGCTGAAGGAATCCGTAAGCAGGCGGAAAAGACCGCGTTTGAGGAAGTAAAATCCAAGACTGATTCCGCTATACGGGACAAACGAATAGCAGAAGATGAGTCAGATCGAATCAAAGGTGAAGCCGAATCAGAGGCTGAACGCATTAAGCAGCAGGCTGTTGATGAACGGGATCGTGTATTCGAAGAAGCTCGAAGTACCGGATACGGGGAAGGTCGGGAAGAAGGCTGGAAAGAAGGCCGGGCCGAGGCCGAACGGCTCATCGAACGCCTTCACAAAATACTTGATGCTGCGATTGAAAAACGACAGGAAGTTATTGATGAAGCTGAAACCCAGCTCATAGATCTTGTGCTGCTGGTTTCCCGGAAAGTTGTGAAAGTTATCAGTGAGAACCAGAAAAATGTTGTCATAAATAACATTGTTCAGGCATTGAGAAAGCTCAAGAGCCGAGGTGACGTCGCAATCAGGGTAAACCTTGCCGATCTCGATCTGACCACCGAGCATATCAAGGACTTCATGCGGATGGCGGAAAATGTGAAATCCATCACTGTTCTGGAAGACTCGTCTGTAGATAAGGGCGGTGCTGTAATTGAAACGGACTTCGGACAGATCGATGCCCGGATTTCCAGCCAGCTCAGAGAGATAGAAGAGAAGATTCTCGAACTTGTTCCTATCCGGACAACAGGGGAGGGTTGATTATGGTACTCGAAAAGTACCTGAAAGCTGTAGATAGAACCGATCCGGTGAAGTATCTCGGCAGAGTGAAACGTGTACAGGGCATACTGGTGGAAAGTATCGGACCCCGAGCCGCAGTAGGGGAAATGTGCCATATCATCCCCGGGAAAGGCAAACCTTTGCTGGCCGAGGTCGTCGCCGTTAAAGATGAAATTATTCAACTCATGAGTTACGATCCTATCATCGGTCTTGAAACCGGCGATTCCGTAGTGGCATCCGGAACCGACCTCAATGTGTCGGTGGGTCCCGAAATGCTGGGCCGGGTATTTGATGCACTGGGTCGGCCCATTGACGGAAAAGGTCCCATAACTGTCAAGGATCAATATCCCATATTCAATAATCCGCCGTCGCCGATGGACAGGGAGCCTATATCACTGAGAATTGATACCGGTATTCGGGCGATTGACGCCATCATGCCCATTGGTCGCGGGCAGAGAATGGGTATTTTTGCTGGTTCTGGTGTAGGCAAATCAACATTACTGGGCATGGTCGCCAGAAACACCTCCGCGGACGTTAACGTTATTGCGCTCATTGGTGAGCGTGGCAGGGAAGTTCGTGAGTTCATTGAATCGGATCTGGGTGAAGAAGGCCTCAAACGTTCAGTTATCGTCGTGTCAACATCGGATACCCCGGCTCTTGCCAGGGTAAGAGGGGCCTTCACGGCGACGGCTGTTGCCGAATATTTCCGTGATCAGGGCAACGATGTCATGCTTCTGTTTGATTCGGTGACACGATTCGCAATGAGTCAGAGAGAGATTGGTCTGGCAATCGGCGAACCACCGACGACACGAAGCTATACGCCGTCGGTATTCTCTCTGATGCCGAGATTGCTGGAACGCCCGGGAGTTTCCTTGAAAGGGACGATTACCGGTTTATACACTGTTCTCGTGGAAGGTGACGATCTGGACGAGCCCGTTTCGGATGCTGTTCGCGGTTATCTTGACGGCCATATTGTTCTCAGCCGGCGTCTTGCTGATAGAAATCACTATCCCGCGATTGATATCCTGGCTTCCATAAGCCGGGTTGCACCACGTTTGATGGCGACCAGAACTGCCAAAGCCGCAGGAAAAATTCGGAGCCTTGTATCCGCTTACCGCGAAAAAGAAGACTTAATAGATGTTGGAGCCTATGTCCGGGGGACCGACCCTGATGTTGATGAGGCCATTGAAAAAAGAGACGACTTGAACAATTTCCTGAAACAGGAAATAGCAGAGCATGAAGAATCGTCCAGTATCTTCACCAGGGCCGCCGAACTGGCGGGGCTGGAACCGGATACCGACGAAGAAGGAACAGGGGATGAAGAGGTTTCGGTTTTCGCTTGAAACGCTACTTTCTCTCAGGAAAGAACGTGAACAGGAATGTGAAATAGCCCTCGCATCTGCGGCAGGAAAACTTGCGCTTATTGAAAATGGAATCGAAGCCGCGCGGCTGGCCGGTGAAAGGGCATTTTCTGAAGGCGGATCGAGTCTTTACGAGTTACAAGCCCGGGAATTGCTTTGGATGAAGTCGAAGAACGACAGGAAGTCACTTGAGCAACCGAGGATTGAAGCGACGGTAAAAGTAGACAGCGCAAGAAATATATATTCCCTGGCCCACTCTGAACGAGCGGCCCTGGATAAGCTCAGGGAAAAGAGAATGGATCAATGGAAGTTCAGTGTGAAACAGGAAGAAATCAAAAGGCTGGATGAAACGGCAAAAGGTGCGGTCGCCAGAAGGCGTCTGACAGGAGGGGATGAGTGAAAAGCTATAGCCGCGGTGGAGGAATCGCGAAGATTTTCTTTCTCCTCGTATTGATACTTGCATTAATCATCGGCGGACTCATCTGGCTGGATTTTCTGGGAATCATCGATGTAAAAGAACAAGTGGCTCCCATCACATCGCTTTTCGGTGTTGAGCCTCGAACAGCGGTTGAACAACCCTTCTCTCCGATGTTGCTGGATGCCGACCGTCTCTCAAAAGAGCGGCAAGCTGTCGCTATTGAACGCCGTGAGCTGGAATCCGTGACTGAAGAACTTGATTTAAGGGAAGCAGAAGTCCGCCAAATGGAGAGTGAAGTCTCAGAAAGAGAGAGTTCTCTGGAAGAAAGACAGATTTCTCTAATAGAGGCCATCCGGCAATACGACAATAAAGTAGCGAACCTTGAACAAACGGCCCGGTACATGATGGGAATGCCACCCGCAGATGCCGTGGCGATCATGGACGAATACGACGAGAAAGACCTTGTCGATTTGCTCCGGACCAGTGAACGCCTTTCCCGGGAATCCGGGGAACAATCATTGGTGGCCTACTGGTTGTCCCTGATGCCCGACAGAGTGCGGGCAGCGGAGATCCAGCGGCTGATGGTGGAGAAGCCGGGACCGAATCTGGACGGGTGAGCTGAAGGAATGGCAAATGGCGCATGTCCCCGTAATGGTTGCGACAGTAGAACCCAAGAATACCCAGGCCATGGAATCCATGGTCGGGAAGAATGCGGTTCGTCGGAACATTGTCAGGGAAGAGCGAAATCGGGACGGTAAATCTTTTTCAGAGATGATGGACAAGGCCGGTAAAGGCACATCATCCGAAGAAAAGACCGGTAAGAAATCTGGTATGAGCAAGGGACGAAAAAGTTTCGGCATTGTCCGGAGCAAATCCAATCCATTTGCTGGAACACGATTCCTTATCGACAAAAACCGAACCCCGAAATCCCCGGCTCTGACTGATCTTGATTCAGAGAAGATGAGCGATGAACCCGCAGATACTAACCTGCAGTTTCCGCTCGCAGCTGATGATGTTCTCGGTTCCCGTAAGCAGATGGCTCTGGCGGGTTCTTCTGTAAGTGATATTTCGGTCTCCGCACTGAAACGGCGTAATAGTGACAATCGTAATAAAAACATCGAAATGACGAAAGCCGGAAAAAACGGAAAATCGGGGAGCGGTAATCTGACCAGCACCGCCCCCAGAATTGAAGTCGTTGATAAACGACCTGGTCTTCGTATCTCTGAAGTTCGGGAATCCGGTATTCCGGAAACCACCGGTAAGTCGAAGTTCCGGGACGCTACTGGACGAAAGACTTTACGGACGGGACCATCAGCTAATCGAATAGAAGGTACCAGTCCGGTTAAAAGTGAGACCGGATTTGCCGTAGCTGAAACAGATATTGAGATTTCATCCCGTGGAGATGGTAAAAGTATCGAACGTTCGGCGGCAGCAGAGCTTGCCCGCAAGCTGGATGCCCAGGCCGGGAATGATATCGTCAGGCAGGTGAAGGTAGTACTCAATCGTGCCAACACAGGTGAGGTAAGAATAAACCTCAGACCCGACAATCTGGGACGAGTGAGTATTCGGATCAATCTGGAAGATAATCGACTCACCGGACGAATATTCGTAGAGTCGGCAGCAGCTAGAGAAGCTTTTCGAAATGCGCTGGACGGACTCCAGACCAGGTTGGTGGAGAGTGGTTTCGGAGCTGCTGATCTGGAGCTTGCCTGGGACGACTCCGGAAAGGAATTTGCACAGAACGGTCAGCAGTCAGGTAAACAATCCGGCGGTACGAACGAAGTTTTGAGTGACATCGATAATATTGTTCCGACAACGGCCTTTGATGAAATTGCCGACGGTCGTGTGAACATGGTTGTATAGGAGCCTCCAGTATGGATATTGCATCGACATTGAACGGAGCGGATCGGGCCAGCCTGGATATGCAGGTTGACGCGTTCAACGCAAGCCTGACCGGTACAAAAGCACCCCATCAGGATCTAAATAAGGATGACTTTCTGCAAATCCTTATCACACAGCTGCAGCACCAGGATCCCACCAAACCGATGGAAGACCGGGAATTCATTGCTCAAATGGCTCAGTTCTCTTCTTTGGAGCAGATGACCAATATGAGCACTCAGTTTACCGAGCTTTCGGCGACGCTGAAGGGATCTCAAGCCATGAACCTGATCGGCAAAGATGTCGAAATTGTTCACGGTGAGATACTGATTCAAGGTTCAGTTGAAGCTGTTACCGGAGGTGCTTTCCCGCAACTGATGGTTAACGGCGCCTATTATGATTTTGACGATATTTCCAAGGTTACAAGGTAGAGGAGAAACTATATTATGATGCGATCACTTTATTCCGGTGTATCCGGCCTGCAGAATCATCAGATTCGTATGGACGTTATCGGTAACAACATTTCCAATGTAAATACCATCGGCTTCAAGAAAGGGCGGGTGAACTTCCAGGATCTCATCTCCCAGAGCATGAGTGGTGCGGCCAGACCAAGCGATGAAGTTGGTGGTGTAAATCCCAAACAGATCGGGCTCGGTATGACCGTTGCAACCATAGACACCATTCACACCCAGGGTTCTCTTCAGACCACCGGGGTGATATCAGACCTGGCGATCCAGGGGAATGGTTTTTATGTCATGCGGGCTGGTGACAAGGAACTGTACACCAGAGCCGGAGCTTTTGGTTTGGATGCCCAGGGTTATATTGTGAATCCCTCAAATGGTTTAAGACTCCAGGGTTGGGTACCGGAAGATCTTGGTGATGGTACTCTTGGAGCGATCAAAACTGCTGCAGACGTCACCGACCTTATTGTTCCCGTCGGTTCCAAGGATCCGGCCAAACAGACCACGTTGGTTGAACTGGCCTGTAATCTGGATAAGCGTACGGCAATTATCCCTCCTGGAGCCGGACTCGCGACCGTCAGTGAGGGAACCTGGAGCCTCGACAAAAAAGTGTACGATTCTTTTGGCGATGTCCATGTAATGAGAATGAACTTTACCCGTACGCCGGAAATTAATAACTCCTGGGATGTCGTTGTACAGGTAGACCCTGAAAGACCTGCGGACGCTGATATACCCCCTAACGTCACTCTGGGTCTGGACCCGGCCACGGCGGCGGGTAACGTCGATGGTGAAGGTGTATTTACCATGACCTTCGACAATTTGGGCGCCATAGCCACGGTTACCGATGCTCAGGGCAATCTTGCCGACGTCGGCAAAATCCAGGTTCCGGTAACTTTCGATGTCGAAAATGATGCAACCGGTGCGGTTCTGACACAGAATTTTCTCATCGACATCGGAGAGGTGGGAAGCTATACGAATTCCACTACCCAATTTGCCGAAACTTCCAGCACCAAGGCATTCCGGCAGGATGGCTATTCAATGGGCTATCTCGAAACCTA
>RCNB010001439.1_pt1 | contig 14926 bp, 13 predicted proteins | sample 2041321 | NCBI WGS metagenome assembly RCNB01 (sample SAMN09708232, study PRJNA481090) | Marine sediment metagenome, whole genome shotgun sequencing project. | reverse complement strand
CGAAACCGCCCGTGCCTACCACCTTTTGAGGCATCATGAAGAACACTTTTTGTGGTGCCTTTTATTGCTTTTAATTGTTTTAAGGTAAAAAGATGTCGCAACAGGAATTGGTCAAAGTAACATTCCCTGATGGGGAGATAGCAGCTTATCCTAAAGGAATACCTGTTTTAGAGATTATTGAAACAAGGGGGGATGTATCTTCATCCATCACAGCTGTCAGAGCTAATGGGAATCTGCTTGATTTAAATGCACCCCTTTTGGATGATTCAAAGCTTGAATTCATTCGTTTTGACTCCGAGGGAGGACAGGATATCCTAAGGCATTCTACCTCACATGTGATGGCCCAGGCAGTTCAGGAACTCTATCCAGGAGTTAAAGTAAGCATAGGACCTTCCATTGAGAACGGATTCTACTATGACTTCGATTATGAAAGGAGTTTCACCCCAGAAGACTTAGAAAAGATTGAAGCTCGTATGAAGGAAATTATTGCACAAGACCTCCCTATAAAAAGAGAAGAATTGTCTAAACAAGAAGCCATAAAATCATATAAAGACAAAGGAGAATTGTACAAGGTAGAGTTGTTGGAAGAAATCCCCGATGAGAGAGTTACTCTATATTCCCAGGGCAACTTTACCGACCTTTGCCGAGGTCCCCATCTTCCCTCCACTGGAAAGATAAAGGCATTTAAATTAACCAGTGTTGCCGGTGCTTACTGGCGCGGCGATGAGAAAAACAAAATGCTGCAGCGAATATATGGAACTGCTTTTGCTGATCAGGAAAGGCTTGACCAGTACTTGCACCATTTGGAAGAAGCCAGGAAGAGAGATCATAGAAAGCTCGGCAAAGAACTTGAACTCTTCAGTTTTAACGAAGAAGTAGGAGCAGGGCTCGTCATCTATCATCCTAAAGGTGCCCTGTTGAGAAGACTCCTTGAGGATTTTGAAGTAAGAGAACATCTGAGAAGAGGTTATCAACTGGTAAAAGGACCTCAAATCCTGAAAGTGGATTTATGGAAAAAGTCAGGTCATTTAGAAAACTATAAAGAATATATGTATTTTACGGAAGTTGAAGGACAGAAGTATGGGCTTAAGCCGATGAACTGCCTTGCTCACATGATTATTTATCAATCTAAGATTAGGAGTTACCGAGACCTTCCTTTGAGATACTTTGAGCTGGGTACAGTCCATCGTCATGAACGAGCAGGGGTATTACATGGACTCTCCCGGGTCAGAGAATTTACACAGGACGATGCTCACATCCTGTGTACTCCTGAGCAATTAGATCAGGAAATCAAGGCAATTATTGATTTTGTGGCAGATGTAATGAAAATATTTGATTTTGATTTTGAGATGGAATTGAGTACCCGCCCTGAAAAATCAATTGGAAGTGATGAAGATTGGGAAAGAGCCACTTCTGCCCTCAAAAGGGTTCTAGATGGAAACAACTCTCCCTATCAAATCAACGAAGGAGATGGGGCATTCTATGGTCCCAAAATAGACGTCATTCTAAAAGATGTGCTTGACAGAAGGTGGCAATGTGCTACTATCCAGTGCGATTTTTCTCTGCCGGGAAGATTCGATTTGAGCTACATCGGCAAAGATGGAGAGAAACACCGTCCTGTGATGCTGCATAGAGTGATACTGGGTTCTCTGGAGAGATTCATGGGAGTGCTTATTGAACACTATGCTGGTGCTTTTCCCACCTGGCTCGCTCCTGTGCAGGTTATCATACTAGCTATTACTGACAAACATGTCCCTTTTGGGGAAGAAGTTTTTAACAAACTGGTTTCTCATTCCATTCGGGTAGAAAAAGACTTTAGGAATGAAAGTTTAAGACTTAAAATTAGAGAAGCTCAATTGCAGAAAACCCCCTACATGCTGGTGATTGGTGATAAAGAAGCCCAGGAAGGGGGAGTTTCTCCCAGGCATCGCAGTGGTAAGGATTTAAAATTGATGCCACTGAGTGAATTTATTGCTTTGATCGAGCAGGAATCCAAATTTCCAACCTAAGGATTTTATTGAACTCTCTTCATATTAAAGGAGGTGAAAACATATAGCCAAAAAGCCAAGAATTAACGAAAAGATTACCAGCAGAGAAGTAAGGGTAATAGATCTTAAGGGGGACCAATTGGGCATCTTTCCCGTTCCTGAGGCCTTGAAGATTGCGCGGGAAAATAGCTCTGACCTGGTAGAGGTATCACCTAATGCCACTCCACCTGTGTGTCGCTTCATGGACTATGGGAGGTTCAAGTACCAACAGAGCAAAAAACACCATCAGACGAAAAAGAAACACTCCCAAAGTGTAATTCGTATTAAAGAGATTAAAGTAAGACCCAAGACAGATGAACACGATATCCAGGTTAAGATACGTCATATCAAAAAGTTCCTCGCTCATGGAGATAAAGCCAAAATATCCCTTATCTTCCGGGGAAGAGAAATTACCCATCCTGAACTAGGCAAAGAAGTATTGGACAGGATTGCTGAAGAGATAGAAGATGTTGGCGTTGTTGAACAAGCTCCTAAACTGGAAGGGAGAAATATGACTATGCTGCTTGCCCCCAAAAGTTAAGCAGCATCCCTTACACTTATATAAATAAATCAACGAGTAATTTCTAAACACTTTGTACGGATCCTCCATTAAAGCAAATAGTGGGGGTTTAGAAAGGTAAAGCTATGCCCAAAATAAAAACGAATAGAGGTGCTGCTAAAAGATTTGGGAAAACCAAGGGAGGAAAAGTAAAAAAGAATAAAGCCTATGCCAGTCATATCCTGACAAAAAAATCCTCCAAAAGGAAGAGATCCCTTCGGAAAAGTGGACTTATCGCTAAGGTTGATATGAAAGCTATTAAAAGATTGATCCCCAATCTCTAAGCAGAGAATAGTGAAAATTCAATTTTAAAAAAGTATAAGGAAAGGGTTTAAAAAATGCCTAGAGTCAAAAGAGGAGTACAAGCAAGAAAAAGAAGAAAAAAGATTTTAAAACAGGCTAAGGGATATCGAGGCACCCGCAGCAATCTCTATAAGACTGCCAGGGAAACAGTTGAGAGAGCATTAAATTATGCCTATAGAGACAGAAGAACTAAAAAGAGAGATTTTCGCAGCTTATGGATCAGTAGAATAAATGCGGCTTCCAGACTTAATGACCTTACCTATAGTCAATTCATCAAAGGACTTAAAAAGTCCAACATAATCATCGATAGAAAGTTGCTGGCGGATCTGGCAGTGTCAGATCCCCCAGTATTTTCTGAGATTTCAAATGTAGTAAGAGAAAACGTGTAGACTTCTTCATATTTACCCACCACACCACCATGAAAGAAAAGCTTGAGAAACTATCTGCTGAAGTTGAACTTGCTTTGGCAACTGCAGAAGATGAGGACCTGATTGTAAAGGTCCGAACACAGTTTCTAGGGCGCAAAGGGAAACTTACTCTTTTTATCAAGCAGCTTGGAACACTTCCTGAGAAAGAAAGACCCATAGTTGGTCAACTCATTAACCAGACAAAAAACTCCATAGAGCAACAAATCGATCAAAAACTAAAAACCATTAGTGAGAAGAAGAAAAAAGAGATCCTCCAAAAAGAAACTTTAGATATAACCCTGCCAGGAAGAAGATTCTCCCCAGGGAAAAAACATCCCATCACCCAGGTTGCCAGTGAGATTACCGCAATATTTACTGCAATGGGATTTCAGATAGCAGAGGGGCCAGAAGTAGAACTTGATTTCTACAACTTTGAGGCTTTAAATATCCCACGGGACCACCCAGCTCGAGATATGCACGACACCTTTTATATAACAGAAGAGGTGCTGCTGAGAACACATACTTCTCCGGTACAAATAAGAACTATGGAGAAGCTAAAACCTCCTGTAAGCATTATTTCTCCGGGTAAGGCCTATCGCCGTGATTCAGATGTGTCCCACACCCCCATGTTTCATCAAATAGAAGGTTTTATGGTAGGAGAAGCCATTTCATTCAGCCATTTAAAGGGTGTCCTTACAGTATTCGTCCATCAAATGTTTGGGGAAAACAGCGCTGTAAGATTCCGGCCCAGTTTCTTCCCCTTCACAGAACCAAGCGCAGAAGTGGATATTAAATGCGTCATCTGTAAAGGAGAAGGATGCAGGGTATGTTCTGGTTCCGGATGGTTAGAGATATTGGGATCGGGAATGGTGCATCCTGCCGTATTCAAAATGGTGGGCTACGACCCTCAGAAGGTTAGCGGGTTTGCCTTTGGTATGGGAATTGAAAGAATTGCCATGTTGAAATATGGCATTGATGATATACGGTTGTTTTTTGAGAATGATGTAAGATTCCTACAGCAGTTCTGAACCACGAAGCGCACGAAGGTAAATGAGAAAATGTCATTGCGAGGAACGTAGTGACGAAGCAATCTAATGTAATAACAATCTGAGTTTATCAGCGTAAATCTGTGTCCCAATTTAACACGAAGAAGGTTTACTCCTCATGCAAGTAAGTCTCAACTGGTTAAAAGAATACATTTCCATCAACCTCAATCCCAAAGAATTATCTGATCTTCTTACCATGACTGGTATTGAGGTTGAAAATGTTGTTAAGACAGGTGATAAGCTCGATGGTGTTGCCGTTGGTGAGATCATCTCTTTAAGTCCCCATCCTAACGCAGACAAACTAACGCTATGCACTGTTGAAACAGGAAGTGGTACCTGTAACATTGTTTGTGGGGCAAATAATATCAAACCAGGCGATAAAGTACCTCTTGCCATAGTCGGCACACAACTACCCAGCGGTATTTCCATCAAGAAGGCAAAAATCCGTGGCGAACTCTCACAGGGAATGCTTTGTTCCGAAGCTGAACTGGCTTTAGGGAATGATGAATCAGGCATTATGATACTCTCACCTGAAGCGAAAGTGGGTCAGCCCATTAATCTAGCCTTGGGACTTGAAGACTATATTCTTGAAATTAGCTTGACGCCAAATCGTCCAGATTGCCTTAGCATCATAGGTATTGCCCGTCAGACTGCTGCCTTCACCAGACAAACTGTGCGCTTACCAACCATCAATATTAAGGAAAAAGGTGAGGATATTAATCAACTCACCTCAGTAACTGTTGAAGCCCCGGACCTTTGCCCTCGCTACTCAGCCCGCATCATCTCTCAGATTACCATTGGTCCTTCCCCTTTCTGGATGAGAAGGCGATTGGAATCCTGTGGTATGAGATCAATAAATAATGTGGTGGATGCAACGAACTATCTGCTTTTGGAAATGGGTCAGCCCCTCCATGCCTTTGACCTGGAATTACTGGATGAGAAGAGGATTGTAGTAAAACGATCTACTCCCGGTGAACATTTTACTACTCTTGATAATAAAGAAAGGATACTCCCCAAAGATTCCTTGATGATCTGTGATGGGTTAAAACCAGTTGCCCTTGCTGGAATCATGGGTGGTCTTAATACGGAGGTTTCAGCAAAGACTAAAACCATCCTTCTGGAAAGCGCCTATTTCACTCCTTCAGGAATACTTAGAACCTCCAGGAAGATGGGTATACGTACGGAATCTTCCCAGAGGTTTGAAAAAGGGGTTGATCCCCAGGGTGTTACAATAGCCCTGAATAGGGCAGCTCAGTTTATTGCTGAGCTTGCAGGAGGTGAGGTCAACCCGGGATGCATTGACAATCATCCGAACCCTATTGCCCCACCTCCAACCATTAACCTGAGTACCAAAAGAACAAATGCCATACTGGGAACAACCTTTACTAAAGATGAAATAAAAAGAACATTAAGAGGTCTTGCCTTCACAGTCAATGATTGTGATGAAGACCAGCTGACAGCTATACCACCTTCCTATAGAGTGGATGTCAAAGAAAGTATTGATTTAATAGAGGAAGTAGCACAATTATCTGGATACGAAAAAATATCAGCGACACTGCCTCCTACCCCAAATCACCCAAAAAAAGAAGATAAATCCTTACTGTTAGAGAGAAAAACTAAAGACAATTTGACTCAACAGGGCTACAATGAAATAATCACTTACAGTTTTATTTCTCCAGCCGAACTAAAATGCTTGAACCTCCCTGCTCAAGACCATCGAATGAAAATGCTTAAAATTTTAAACCCCCTTTCTGAGGATCAATCCACGATGAGGACTACCCTCATTCCTGGTCTCCTTACCACAATGAGGAAAAACATCCATCAGAAAAACCTGGACCTTAAACTTTTTGAAATAGGCCGGATTTTCCTGGTTCAGGAAAAGGATGAGCTTCCTCAGGAAAGGAAGATGTTAGCAGCGCTTGCTACAGGTTTATATCAGGATGAATCCTGGAATACAGAAAAAAGGGACGTGGATTTCTATGACCTCAAAGGATGCTTGGAAAATCTCCTGGAAGAACTTCATGTCACAAACTACTCTTTTTCTCCCTGTCAGGACAGCCCCTTCCTTCATACTTATAAAGCTCTCAGCATTATCATTAACCATGAAAAAGTGGGGATTATGGGAGAAACACATCCCCAATTGCTGGAAAATTTTCAACTGCCTCAAAAAGTTTACATCCTTGAGCTTTCCCTCTCCCCCCTGCTTCCTCACTTCTCTGAGTACGGGGAATTTCACCATTTACCCAAGTACCCCCCCGTTTACAGGGATATTGCGCTGGTAATAGACGAAAAAACTTCAGCACAAAATGTGTATAATATAATTTATAAGTTTAAAAATAAATTTATTGAAGAAATAAAGGTTTTCGACTACTATAAGGGAAAATCAATACCAAAAGGCAAAAAAAGTCTAGCCTATCGACTAAAGTACCAGGCTTATGATCAAACGCTGACTGACATAGATGTAAATACACTGCATGAAAAACTCATAAATATTCTCTATCAGGAATTAGGCGCAGAGATAAGGAAATGATAAATTATTTTAAACTCAAAGTAAAAGGAGGAAAGAAGGATGACAAAGGCAGATATTATCGAGAGTGTCTATGAAAAAGTGGGGTTGTCAAAAAAAGAAGCGAATACCATAGTGGAACTGGTTTTTGAAACGATTAAATCAAACCTGGAAAGAGGAGAGAAAGTAAAGATCTCCCGGTTTGGTAATTTTGTTGTACGTCAAAAGAGGACCCGAAGAGGCAGAAATCCCCAAACGGGAAGTGAAATTGAAATCTCAGCCAGGAAGGTTCTTACCTTCAAAGCCAGTCCCGTTTTAAAAAAGGCTTTAAGTGAATAATGCATCCTTCTACTTACCCCATATTCCGCAAAACGTGGTGTTAGACTCACCGCTAATTGAAAATTTACCTTCAGGGATGAGGGGATCAACGAGACGTTAGAAAATAGAGGGATTATTTATACAGACAAAAAATTATTCTGACTTACACACAAAAACCATAAGATACGTTTTAAGATTCAGCTTATGGATAAAAAATCTCCGGTAGATGGGCATATTCCTGACAAGCTGTACTTCAAAATAGGTGAAGTGAGTAAAATCACCAGGATACAGCCTTACGTCTTAAGATACTGGGAATCTGAATTTAAAACCATTAAACCTTCAAGAACCAAATCAAAACAAAGGATATACCGCAAAAATGATGTAGAGATCATCCTGGAAATCAAAAGAATGCTCTATGAGGAAAAACTTACCATTGCAGGCGCCCGGAAAAAACTGCAGGAACTAAAATCCAAAGGGAAAAAGCAGCTCCAATTTGACTTTGATGGCAAAAAAGATCACAGAAATATTTTGAAAGAAATTAAAAGGGAGTTGAAAGCAATACGCAAAATGTTAGGCTGAAATTTCCCCCTACCTTAATACTTTCTATTTTTTATCTCCCAACTGTAATTTTAGAAAACTTGTTCCAATACTAAACAACCAGTACTGTTTTGAGGAAATCTTTTTACCTTTTCTGAAAAATATATGAAGAAAAAATTATTTCATCCGATATAGTAGAAGACAATAATCTCATAATATTAAGCATGTATAAATAACCTTTACAAAGAGAAAGGAGAAATAAATTCATGGAAGCTGTTCAAGAAAAAATAGTAGACATGACTGAACTCCTCAAATTTGCAATAAAAAGTGGTGCATCTGACTTACACATCAGCTCTGGAGAGTCTCCGATGTTTAGAATTCATGGTGACATGAGAAGGATTGAGATGGAGCCTTTAAGCGGAGAAGAAGTACACACCATGATCTATGATATCCTTAATGATCAACAGCGAAAGATCTTTGAGGGAACTCGTGAGCTTGATTTTTCCATTGCTCTTGGTGAATATGGACGTTTCAGGGTAAATGTTTTTGCTCAAAACAGGGGAGAAGCAGCAGTTTTAAGAACCATCCCCAACAAAGTAAAAAGTTTTGAAGAGCTGGGACTCCCCAGGATATGTCGATCTGTTGCAAAAGCGGAAAAGGGACTGGTTCTTGTTACCGGTCCTACTGGCTCTGGTAAATCAACCACACTGGCAACTATGGTAGATTCGATAAATGCCAGCTACAGCAAGCATATTGTTACCATAGAGGACCCCATAGAGTTTATACACGAGTCTAAAAAATGTCTGGTTAATCAAAGAGAAGTAGGTGAACACACCCATAGTTTTGCAAACGCCCTAAGAAGTGCTTTAAGAGAAGACCCTGATGTAATTCTTGTTGGCGAGATGCGAGATTTAGAAACGATCTCTCTGGCACTAACTGCAGCAGAAACCGGCCATCTTGTTTTTGCTACCCTCCACACAAGCAGTGCTCCCAAGACGATTGATCGAATCGTAGATGTCTTCCCGGCGGGCCAGCAGGCTCAAATAAGAACCATGTTATCAGAAACACTCTATGCCGTAATCTCCCAGATTTTATTGAAACGGACAGACGGAACAGGAAGAATCCCTGCTCTCGAAGTTATGATATGTACAGCTGCGATAAAAAACCTTATCCGAGAAGCGAAAACGGCCCAGATATTATCCACTCTCCAAACGAGTCAGAAGTATGGGATGCAAACAATGGAAATGGCAGTCAAAGGTCTTCTGGAGAGAAAGCTCATTTCTCCGGAAGAAGCACAACCCATATTGTCCGACATGACCAAAACGCCCAGTAATTAAACAGCAAAATTTTCGACCATCATTTGCAGGAGATCCTCATGAATATCAGAGATTTATTGGCTGTCATGGTAAAAGAGAACTCTTCCGACCTTTATATTACTGTCGATAGTCCTCCTATGTTTCGCACAGAAGGCATCACAAGACCCTATGGTGAAAAACATATTACAGCTCCCCAGGCAGAGGAAATGTCAGCTTCTATCATGACCGAAAAGCAAAAAATAAAATTTGCTGAAACTCTGGAGATGAATTTGGCACTTCACTATCCTGAATTAGGTCGTTTTCGTGTCAATATCTTTAGGCAAAGGGGGTTAACAGGTCTGGTCATACGTCAGATTAAAGAGGAAATCAAATCGATCGATGACTGGAAATTACCTCCTATACTGAAAGAAATCGTCCTTTCTAAAAGAGGTCTGGTATTAATAGCAGGGAGAACGGGGACAGGGAAGTCAACTACTCTGGCAGCAATGATTGATCACCGCAATGAAAATTCCACCGGCCATATTGTGACCATTGAAGATCCTATCGAATTTGTCTACCGTCACAAAAAGATGATTGTCACGCAACGTGAAATTGGTATCGATACCCATTCCTTCGATAATGCCCTGAGAAACGTAATGCGGGCAGCACCTGATGTCATTCTGGTCGGAGAAATTCGGGATTTAGAAACAATGGAAGCAGTCATTACTTTTGCAGAGACAGGACATCTGGTTCTAGCAACGCTCCATGCCAATAATGCTAATCAAGCAATAGAAAGAGTATTGAATTTCTTCCCTCATGAAAGGCATGCACAGATTCTTCTACAACTCTCCCTTAATTTAAAGGCAATAATCTCTCAACGTCTTATTCCCTCCACTGATGGCACTAGAGTTGCGGCGATGGAAATACTTTTAGACACCCCCAGAGTAAAAGATTTAATCCATAAAAACCAGGTTTCTGTACTTAAAGAGGCTATGGCACAGGGAACTGGGGAAGGTATGCAAACTTTCGATCAAGCTATTTTCTATCTTCATAAGCAGGGAAGATTGGATTACGATAATGTCCTGGCTTATGCAGACAGCGTTAACGACTTGAGGTTGAAAATAAAACTCGATAAAGTTGGTGACGAAGAGGCACCTGCAATTGCTGAAGACAAGTCAAAAGAAACATTTAGATTAAGACCTACTAATATCCACTAAATACCTGAAATTCTTCCTGCCAAAACTCAACTCAGGATAAGTTCATCAAACCCTCGGCAACAATGCCGAGGGTTTTTTATTGGGAATTATGCATTGCATCTTTAATAATAATAAGTTAATCTATAGAATTATATAGGATTAAGAATAAGGAAATCACAGATTTATCCACAATAATGTTCAGTGTTTACCCGTTTGGGAAATAACATCCATCAGAGTGAACCCAGAACTTAATTTCATGTTGTTGTATGGTAGAAAAAGAACTTTTTGAACTTAGAAAATTGGAGGTGGGATCTTTTGAGAACAACTGCTACCTGCTAATATGCCTTGAAACCAGGGAGGCACTCATTATAGATCCTGCTGCAGATGCTGAAAAGATTCTCAATGCTTCAAAAGGATTGAAGATTAAATACATTCTCATCACACATGGTCATTTTGACCATATCGGTGCCCTTAAGACAGTCAAAAAAGCAACACAAGCACCGGTAGGCATCCACGCCTCTGATGCTCACGCTCTGCCTTTCCCGCAAGATTTCCATCTGAAAGATGGCGATATCATCCAGTTTGGCAAATGTGCACTGAAAATAATCCACACCCCGGGGCACACTCCGGGAGGTGTCTGTATGCTGATAGGGGAAAATCTCATAAGTGGCGATACCATCTTTCCGGGAGGTCCTGGGAATACAGAGATTCCTGGTGCAAACCGAAATCAGATCTTAAAGAGCATTAAAGAAAAGCTCTTTCTTCTTCCCGGAGATACCATCATCTATCCTGGGCATGGTCTCACCAGCACAATAGAAAAAGAAAGAAGGAGTTCATATTACGAGGAGTGAACCAAATCAAATGAATACAGCGTTGACGGCTTCCTAAAAAGTCCATCTGCTGTGTTGCGCTTCATCTTTAGTCATTCCGACGTACTCCTAAGTACGCCTCATTCCTAAAGATTCGCGCGCCTTGCATCTGGAGCTTTTTACTTTGCCGCCTAATTGGTGACTGTTTATGAAATTATCAGCATTAAAAGAAGTAAAAATGGAAAGCGATAATAATCTTATCGTCACTGAATACCATGATCCATCTGCCTTTGACATGTTGTCACAACCATGGAATCATCTTATCACACGTACTTCTGTAAACACTCCCTTTCTTACCTGGCAATGGCAAAAGCTATGGTGGAAACATTGGAATCAGGGTCGATATTTGAGGATCATCACATTAAGTGAAGAAAGCGGAAGACTTTGTGGAATAGCTCCTTTATATTCAGAGGAAACCCAGGAAGGACAAAAGCTCAATCTGCTTGGGAGCTCAGACCTTTGCGACTATCTTGATTTTATTGTGACAAAAGGCGAAGAAGCCCATTTCTATCACACCTTGCTTTCGCACCTCACTTCATCATGTACTGAAAAAACAACTCTTTGCTTAAACTCCCTTCAGCAAAATTCCCCCACCCTCTCCTTCTTTAAAAGAATAGCTCAAAACAACGATTATAACATGGATATCAATCTGGAAGACAAAGCTCCCTCTCTACATCTTCCTTCCAATTTTGATTTATATCTAAAACGGCTTACAAAAAAGAACAGACATGAGATCAGACGTAAAATGAGAAGGGTTGAAGAAAGGGCGAAAACAACCTTTGAAAAGATCGATCATCCATCTAAGGTCATGCAAAAAATGCCTCACTTTATGAAACTTTTCCGCAAAAGTACTGAAAAAAAGAACCACTTTCTAAATGAACTGAGAGAGAAGTTCTTTCTGGCTTTGGCAGATGAATTTTCCCGGATGGGGTGGTTAGAGATTTTCACTTTATCTTTTGACGACATGGAAGTTGCATACCTTTTCTGCTTCAATTACCAGGATACTTTATATCTCTATAATTCTGCTTACGATCCCACCTTTTATAACTTCAGTCCAGGAATTGTTACAGTAACGTATTGCCTGGAAGATGCCATCAATCGGGGAATTAAGCGGTTTGATTTCTTAAGGGGAAATGAATCCTATAAATATCATTTTGGTGCTCAAGACCATAATCTCTACACACTAACCCTTTGTCTTCCTGGAGAAAGAAATCCATGTACCGAATAGCTATGATCAGCGTCCACAGCTGTCCGCTTGCTGCACTGGGTGGTAAAGAAACCGGTGGTATGAACGTATACATTCGTGAGCTAAGCAGGGAACTTGCAAAAAAAGGCTTGCAAATAGACATTTTTACCAGATCCCAGAATCCCGATATCCCCCAGATAGTCAACTTCCATAAAGGCGTAAGGATCATCCATCTCAAAGCAGGACCCGAGTCACCTTATGATAAAAATCAGGTGTGGTTCCACCTGCCTGAGTTTTTAAATTCTATGGAACGATTTTCCCATGAAGAGAAAATCAGTTACAATCTTATCCATAGCCACTACTGGTTATCCGGTTGGGTTGGACTGAAGTTAAGCACAAGGTGGAAGATCCCTCTTCTCCACATGTTTCACACGATGGGGTACTTTAAAAACAAAGTGATCATGCCTTTAGGCAAAAGTGAGCCCGCCCTGCGCTTGCACAAAGAAAAACAGTTGGTGAAACATTCTGATCATATCATCGTTTCCAGTCATAGAGAAAAAGTCCATATGATTTGGACCTATGGAGTCCCGTCTGGAAAAATATCGGTTATTCCCTGTGGAGTAAACCCTCGTTTATTTACTCCTGTCAATCCTCACCAATCGAAAGAATACCTCGGTCTTCCTCGCAAGAAATTTATCCTTTTTGTGGGACGTATTGACCCGGTGAAGGGCATTGACACTCTGCTTAAATCTATGACTGTAGTGAAAAACAAACTGGATCAATCGCAGGACGTCAATCTTCTTATCATTGGAGGAGACATCGATTACTCATCCTACTCAAAAGATAGCGAAATGCACAAGTTAAAATTATTAACAACAGAGCTGGGACTTGAAAACATGGTAACCTTTCTTGGGCCCCAGAGGCAGGATCAATTGCCTTATTTCTATTCTGCTGCCGAGGCATGTGTTCTTCCTTCCCGCTATGAATCCTTTGGAATGGTTGCTCTGGAAGCCATGGCCTGTGGTACTCCTGTGATCGCTTCCAAAGTTGGAGGACTTACCTCCTTCATACAAGATGAGTTAACAGGTTTTCTGGTGCCTGAGGAAGATGAAGAAGCTCTGGCAGAAAAAATACTTTTATTGCTGGATAATTCCACCCTTAAGGGGAAAATGGGATTTCAAGCTCGAATCAGAGCCGAAGAATTAAGCTGGCAAAATATTGCTAATAAAATGATCTCGTTATATCAATCTCTGTTAGAGGAAAATGTTGAAAGTGAAACAAAGCGAACAAGTTTCTATGCAAGCCTCCAGGATGGAAACCGTGTAACTCTGGCTACGCAACAATGAACTTAGTGCTGAAAGCAAGATACTGAATGCTGGATTAAGCAAATGCGGATTTCTGATTTCGGATTGCGGAATCAAAATTCAAAATCTAAGATCGGAAATCCAAAATATTATAACCTGTACTGTTATCAATGAACCATTTGTTAATAATAGAAATTTCTAAGCAATATAAAAAGGGAATCTGGTTATCCGGGAATCTCCAGTTGAATACCCTGATGAAATTATTAACAATACTGGATTCCCGCTTGCGCGAGAATGACACTTTTTTTCAATCGGTTCCACCCTTTCCTGTCATCACTGCGAAACCTGTCCTCGACCTGATCGGGGAGCAGGGATCCAGAAACTAATAGACAACTTGAGTATTGTAGATAAGGGAATTTATTATGGTAACTGAAAACTCATTTCCAGAATCAAAGAAGGTTATGGTGATTGTGGCCCACCCCGATGATGCTGAATTATCGTCTGCCGGTACCTTGATCAAATGGATAGCCAAAGGCTGTCAGGTGCGATACGTGGTGTGCACGACAGGGGATAAAGGAACAAAAGACACCAGCATAACCCCCTTTCAATTAGCAGAGACAAGAGAAAAAGAACAGAGAGAAGCAGCAAGTGTACTGGGGGTTAAAGACATTACTTTTTTAAGACACGTCGATGGAGGACTGGAGCATAATGCCAGTTTTCGCAATGAAATCGCCCTTCTTATCAGAAAGTTCCAACCCGAAATCATCATCACTCATGATCCATGGAGACCTTATCAGATTCACCCCGACCACCGAGCAGTTGGTTTCGCCACCGTAGATGCGGTGGTAGTAGCCCGCGATCATCTTTTCCTCCCAGCCTTTTTGGAAGTGGAACTACATGCACATGCACCTCTGGAACTGTATTTCACCTTCCCCCATACTCCAGATTATGTGGTAGATATAACGGATGTCATGGAAAAGAAACTTGAGGCATTGGAGAAGCACAAGAGTCAACTTGAACGTATTCCTGATTGGCCTGAAAAGATAAAGCTGATGAGCTCAAAACTTGCAGAGGGTAAACCATTCAGTTATGCTGAATCGTTTAAGCGTCTCGTACTAACTTACCAGTGATAAAAGGACTTTCCTCCACTCATAGAGAGTGAAGTGATTAAGATGTGAAAGGAGTTACACCATGCTAAACCTGATTAAGACACGTAGAAGCATCAGAAAATTCACATCCAAAGCAATTGAAGATGAGCACTTGAACCAGATTATCGAAGCAGGAACCTGGGCACCCTCAGGATTGAACAACCAGCCCTGGAAAATTGCCATCATAAAAGATCATTACATAAAGACATCTTTTGCTCCTCTTAC
>RCNB010001438.1_pt1 | contig 14933 bp, 12 predicted proteins | sample 2041321 | NCBI WGS metagenome assembly RCNB01 (sample SAMN09708232, study PRJNA481090) | Marine sediment metagenome, whole genome shotgun sequencing project. | reverse complement strand
TCTCAGTATTATTGTGATGATATGAATACAAAACCAGTAGAGATTTCATGACCATATTTTCCATTTTTTTCACCTATTATTTTTATTATTTAAATTGTCCTGGTAGTCCCATTGCCAGGTTTTAACATTTTGTATGCATTGCGAGGTCTTGAATACCCCTTTTCATCTCTCTACTCGATTCTTTTCATCACTCTCTGTTCACTGTAGAATAATGTACACTAAAATATTCTGTTATATTACAGTATTTGACCCCATTAGTTCGGTAGCAGCCTTCGTCTTTATTAATAAGCTGTTAATCCTCCGTCAACCGGTAGCGAAACACCGGTTAAAAAAGACGATTCGTCTGAAGCAAGGTAAAGCGCAGCATTCACTACATCGTCTACCGTAGCAAGTCTCCCCAGAGGTATTTCTTCAAGTCTTTCCCGCATTTTTTCCGGATCTGACAGCATTTTATTGACTAAATCAGTCCTTACTGTACTGGGATGAAGAGAATTGATTCTGATGTCATCTTTAGCATATCTCACTGCTGCAGATTTTGTTAAAAGCGTCACTGCTCCTTTGGAAGCAGTATACGCCTCCGAAGTATATTTATGTCCTACTAAACCGCAGATGGATGACATATTAATAATGCTTCCGCTCTTCTGTTTCCGCATTAAAGGCAGTGCATGTTTAATACCCAAAAAAACACTTCTTACGTTCACTCGCATCATGGTATCCCATTCCTCAACATCCATTTCCTCAATAGGTTTTCGAATATTAATGCCAGCATTATTCACCAGAATATCTAATTTATGATATAAATTCATCAACAAGGAAATTAATCTCTTCCAATCTCTTTCTGAGGTAACATCCATAGGAAAAAATATTGCCTTTTTCCATTTTGATAATATTTTGTTTTCTAATTCCTTGCCTGGTGATTTTTCCAAATCACAAAGAAAAACAGTTGCGCCTTCTTCTAAAAATCTAAGAGACAATGCAGAACCAATACCTCCAGCAGCACCGGTAATAATAGCAATTTTTTTATCTAATCTCATTATTTTTACCCTTCTATCCTAAAATTTTCAGACAATTTTGACTATCTTATTTATTATTTAATATCTCTCTGGTTAATCGGTTTTCAATAGCTTTTTTAATTATGGATTTACAAAATCAAAATGCATTCTTCCTTGCAAAAAGGCTAATGAACGTCTTACATCCTTGATTCCCATTGAATTTACAGCCTTATTAGCGATACTCCTTACTTATATGAGTAATTAATATTATAATATCTAGAACTATAGGTTGGTTATTTATTTTTATGGTTCTGTAATAAATGTAGCTCCTAATATTTTTTTCAGGGCATTATGCAAACATCTCAACAACAATGAGACCCTAGTAATATTTATTAAAATGGCTTATTTCTTCATGATATTTAATTCTTTTTCACCGATCAAACCAAGGACATTATTTAATAAGAGGACATGAATAGATATAATGTCAAACTCTAATAAAGGTTGTTTCAAGTTTATGTAATTTACAATATATGTTTTTAACGCTTCCTGAAAATATTTTACATCATTGTAAAATATTTTTATATCAAATACATGAACTCTTTTTGCGACTGCATTTCCTATCAGTTCAAATCCTACAAAACCTGAGGTAGAACGTGCGATTTCTTGTTCTACCAACAATATTGAATACCATGCCTGCCACTTTCTATTTCTTAATTATTTCTCCATTTCTCTTATTCTTCTTATAACTTGAATAAATAATAGGAGAGTCATAGCCACCACATCGTCAGTTAATACCCGAGGAGTATCAGTGACAATTATTACTTTACGAGTAACTCACTATATCAATATCATGAAAACCTACAGTATAATTATTTAATACTTTTAGCTTAGATATCCTGGAAAATACTTCTTCATCAATAAATATCTACACCAGTACATATAACCACTAGTATTTTTATACGAATTCCAATAGTTCTTTATTATGCATAGGAAAGGTTTTTTCCAAAAATTAACCTCTGTTTTTTTATCCTCTTAAATAATCTTTAAGGTAATACTATGCTTAAGTTGTACTTAAAACATTGAAAAACTTTTGATAATACAGTATATAGAGACCATAAAAACATGTCCTCGATGCGGCAGTAAAAATTCTGGTCACTTTCTACCGGTCAGATCCGGTTTAGTAACTGTGGCTTAACCAGAAAGCTGACTAAAAATCTCTGGAAGAAGCGGCGAATTTCTCTCTATTGGAAAGGGAAATTGCTTGAATATTTCTATCTGGGAGTTCCTGCTTATCGCCTATGTTTTCAGATCCCTTACAGCCAACTGACCATTCAGAGATGTTTCAGGATGCTAAGGGAAACCATTTACCGAGATTGCATCAAAGATTTAGAGCCACTCTCCGGAGAGATCGAAATGGATTAAACCATGTTCGATAGCAGAAGATCAGGTAAACGTGGCTAGGTAGCAACGGGTGAATGTATTGTCTTTGGCATTTATCAAAGAAACGGGAACCTTACCATCTCATTAAGAAGGTTACTGAATCAACAAATTTTCATTGTCAAAGAACAAATTTATTACAATTTTGGTTATGTATTAATATCTTTAAAATATCTTCCGGAAATAACCTTGTAACAAAAAAACATATAATACATAAAAAAACATAAATAATGATATTAAAATAAATCTAATCATTAAAAATAATAATAAATTTTATTAAAACCTTTTAACAAAATATTTTAATTATAATTTATAGTTTGATTCAGATGTTGAATTACTTATCATTTTCGCATATTCTTGGAATTAAGGTTGTCCCATCTTCTGTCGTTGCCTTGAATGAAAAAGTCCACCCACCATGGTTTGACCCCAAGCTATTTGAAAGTTTCAAAATAATGCTATTGGAACCTTTTGCTAGATTTACCACAATTTTCTTATCTCTAAAACTATAATGATCCCCCATAGTAAATAAATTATTATTCACTCTAAGAAGAAGTTCATCACTCCAAGCAATCTGTAGGGTTACTTTCTTATCCTTTGGAACATTAAGTTCGCATCTTGCCAACGCTACTCCATCTTCACTAGGCGCAACACCTTTTCCAATTGGTCGAAAAACATGTCTAAAATCTATATAACCATGAATAGCGCTCCTTTTTTTCCAACGTGCTTTATTTATTCCAACTTCTCTTGAACCTTTTGTTAGCCACAAAGATCCTTCCTCATGCATCCCGTCATATACCTGATTATACATAACCTCTACCTCTGTTTCGGGTTTAAGAGTAGATTTCATAGCTTTGTTGTTTTTGTTATTAAAAGGACCACATATCCACCATTCGCCAGTATTCGGAATAGGAAGATCATATGTTCCTCTTGGCAATGATGGACTAAGCAGTTTAGACGCTGATAATTCAAACTTTCTTTTATATGATAATAAATATTTAAAATCAGGCATTATAAAAAAAGGTCTTACTGGCTTTTCTTGATACCAATATACATTTGAACATATATCATTGCACATGGAACCAAATCTTATATGTATAGACTCCCTAAATGCTATGGTATCTTTTGCAAAAAACCTATATCCAACTAAACACTGTGCTGGTCTAGCTTCGCCAATATCTTCATGAACATAATATGGCATACCATGATATAAATACGTTTCAGTTGGACTATGTAGTGCACCACCAAACCCTACACCAAAGGAATCCTCTCCTCCTATTCCTCTTATATAAGCAGGGTAATCTCCCATTCCATCAATATATATATTATCCCCTCCTCCATGGCTCCATCTATCTGTGTTGTCAAACAGTCTGACACCATAAACAAAACCAAGTAACTCTCCAGGACCATCTGCGTCCAAAATAATATAATCTTCTCCATATTTCGAAGCAGGTGACTCTCTTCGCCACCTAGAACAAAACCTTCTAGATTCTTCTAAAACCTGTCCCGGATATCGATGCCAATCAACCATTAAGTATATTGTATTGCCTTGATCTCCAGCTTCAAGTTCAATTTTAGCAGACTTTACAAATGGCATCTTAAAATAACAATTATATCCACACTCCGCTGCTGCAGAAATATAAGGTGTATTTAATGGATAAAACTTTTTACCATGCATTACACCAAAGAAATCTCCAATTGGGGCTTCAACATAGGGAATTGGCTCATCATCAAAAAAAATACGAATAACTGTATCTCTGTTTCCATCTTCTACACGTGTAGGTGTTACCCATATATGGTTTATACAACCAGGCCCGTCTAAATTTGCATAGACATATTTTTCCCTAGGTCTTAATACTCTCTTAATGCTAACTCTATCTGGTATCGCAAGGTTAGGTAAATTAAGATTCATTTTTATTCTCCAATATATATTTATTTTAATTCTTTATCTTTTTCTAAATTAATCTCAATCTCCACAATTTTGATCGTTTAGCTTAAATACACTCACTAAAAATATTCAGTTTTACACTTTCTCTTCCATGCGGTAGACTGCCCTCCGGGAACAGTATGCATTTCAAATATTTTAGTCTCAAATCCGTACTTCTGTCCAAAAACACCTGCCGAAAGTCCTGCTATCCCATCGCCAATGATAATTATTTTATTTTTCAGATTAGTCCTCTTTTCCTAAAATCTTTTATTTTGCTATTTGTGTTTGTTATAATAAAATCTGTTTATTTTATGTTAATTTGAAATGGTGAATCTTAATCCTGATAAATTCTTACTAATATCTAATCCGAATTGTCACAAGAACCGTCTGACACTGATAATTTATAAGAAAAAATGGGACCTGCTTAATTAAAGATGTAAATTATCTTTATTGACTATATTTTTGGGCATCTCTCCTTTTAAAATTTTTAAGATATTATCAGAAGCTTTTAAAGCCATTTTAATTCTGGTTTCAATGGTCCCAGTTCCGATATGGGGAGTTAGGACGACATTAGGAAATTGCGTAAGTTCTGGAGTAACTTGAGGTTCATTTTCATAGACATCCAAGCCGGCACCAGCAATTTCTTTTTCTTGCAACGCTTGAACTAAATCGGACTCACTAATAACCGGACCACGTGAAGTATTGATTAAATAGGTACTTTTTTTCATTATTTGAAATTCATTTTTACCCAATAAATGATGAGTATTTTTGTTATATGGGACATGCAGTGACAAATAATTAACAGAAGAAATTAACTCTTTTAACGGAAGATATCGGGCTAAAGAATCTTTTTTATCTACGTCATAATAATAAACTTGCATTCCAAAAGCTCTAGCTCTTCTTGCAAGTGCCTGTCCAATTCTACCAAAACCAATTATACCTAATTTTTTCTCAAATAATTCATGGCTCACCAATAAAAACGGATGCCACTTCTGGTCATTTTCTTTACGCACATAATGGTCTGCTTCAATCAATCTTCGACTCAGAGTTAACATGAGAGCAAAGGTTAGTTCAGCAGTGCTCTCTGTAACAGCCTCGGGTAAATTAGTTACGGGTATGCCTCTTTTAGTTGCCGCAGGAATATCTACATTATCATAACCTACCCCATAGGCACTAATGACTTTCAATTGCATCGCTTTTTCTAAAAACTCTTCATCAATTTTGTCCCCCACTACAATCACTGCATCAATGTCCTTTGCTAAATCAAGTATCTTCTCTCTGGTATAATATGAACCCTCCTTTGGAGGCATTATTATTTGACAATTTTTTTTAAGATCTACTAATCCTTCTTCTGGAATTGGCTTGGTTATTAAAACTTTATACTTCATTTTTCTTCTCCTTTGTTATATTACTCTATTTAATGAGCCATTTAATGAGCCATTCTGGATTTAAAGTAACCAGCTTTCTTTATCTGTCGACAAATCATAGTATAATTTTCAACTATTTAGTTAGAAAACTCCTCAAATCCTATTGATGTCACGGTAGGACAACTTTATATTAGGTGACATGCTACATAATGATTTTTATTATCTATTCTTTTCAACTCTGGTTCATTTTTTGAACATTTATCCATGGCATAAATACATCTTGTATGAAATCTACACCCAGAGGGAATATTCATTGAACTTGGTATTGACTTTTTTAGTTTTATTTTATTGCTTTTATTATTTGAATAAGGTCTTGGAACTGCAGATAATAGTGCTTTTGAATATGGATGACTAGGCGATTTAAAAAGTTCATCAGTAGAACCAATTTCTAGTATTTTTCCAAGATATATCACAGCTACTCTATCAGAAATGTATTTTACTAAACTTAAGTTATGAGAAATAAAGAGCATAGTAAGATTCATTTCATTTTTTAGTTGAACCAGAAGATTTAGTATTTGACTTTGAGTTGATACATCTAGAGAAGCTGTTGGCTCATCAGCTATTATAAAATCAGGCATTACAGCTAAAGCCTTGGCTATTCCTATACGTTGCCTTTGCCCTCCACTGAAAGAATGTGGATATTTTTTCCCATCTTCTGGATGCAAGCCAACACTTCTTAACAGATCTCCTACTTTTCTGGAAATTTCATTCTTTTTACATATTTTATGAATTAATAATGGGCGGGAAATTATTTCTCCGACCGTCATTCTTGGATTTAATGACGCATAAGGATCTTGAAATATATATTGTATTTGTTTTCTTATATTTTTTAAATCTTTTGTTTCTGAAAATGTTATATGATCTCCTCGGAATTCTACTTTTCCACTTATAGGTTTAGACAATCCAACAAAAACTCTTCCCAAGGTAGTTTTGCCACATCCACTTTCCCCAACCAGTGCTAAAGTTTCACCTTCTGTTATGCTAATATCCACTCCATCAACAGCTTTAATCCACTTCCTATCTTTACTTATAATTTTATTATAAAAACCCATATGAACTGGGAAATATATCTTCAAATTTTTAGTTTCAACTAGAAATTTTAAATTACTATCATTTTTAATCAACCTCTCACTCCTTCTACTTAACAAATTAAGAATAATGTCTAATTGAAACCCTGCACATTATAAATCAATTTGTACCAGTTTATCTTGTAATAATACATCTACTAAAATGACCAGGTTTTACTTCTTGTAATATTGGCTCAATTGTTTTGCATTCTTGTTTTGCGAATTTGCACCTTTTATAATATTTACATCCACTTATATCATAATTTAACTGAGTATCTTCAGCTTTAATGGTTTTTAAAATATTTGTGTTGCCATCAATTATTGGAACGCAATTTATTAAATCTATTGTATAAGGATGCAATGGTTCCCTAATAATATCTTTTGATGGCCCCATTTCTAAAATTTTTCCCGAGTACATAACAATAATTCTGTCACAACGTTCTGCAATAAGAGCTATATCGTGGGATATTAAAATAATTGAAAGTTTAAATATTTCTCTTAATTCATCAAGCAAATCCATTATTTCGGCTTGTATTGTAACATCTAATGCGGTAGTTGGTTCGTCTGCAAAAAGAAGCTTTGGATTGCATGCCAAGGCAATTGCTATTAATACTCTTTGCCTCATGCCACCACTAAATTGATGGGGATAATTCATCATTCTCATCTCCGGATCTGGAATTTGTACTTTCCTTAGCATATCTATCGCTTTTTCATAAATTTCTTTTTTAGTAGCTTTTTTATTGTGAAGTCTTATAGACTCCATTATTTGCCATCCAATTTTATAAGAAGGATTTAAAGCAGAAAGTGGATCCTGAAATATTAGTGCTATATTTTTACCTCGAATCTTTTTTCTCATATCAGATTCAGATAGTCTCATAATATTTATATCGTTAAAAAAAATACTTCCTTGAGTAATTTTACCTGGTGGTCTAATTAATCGAATAGCAGAATATGCTGTAACGCTTTTGCCACTGCCTGATTCGCCAACTATTCCTAACATTTCTCCTTCTTCTACATTAAAACTAATCCCGTCAACAGCTTTTATGACCCTACTTTGGGTATAGAAATATGTTTTCAAGTTATTAATTTCAAATAATTTTTTATTTTTTATAATCATACTCTTAATATTGCCTCTTCTGTTTTTGGGTCTAAAATATCTCTCAACCCATCCCCTAATAAATTAAATGCTAAAACATAAATAGTTATTGCAATTCCAGGGAAAATTGATAAATAAGGGGACACCCAAAAATAATTTTGACTTTCACTTAACATTAATCCCCAACTTGGTATTGGCGGTTCTGTCCCTAATCCTAAGTAACTAATAGCTGACTCAGATAATATTGTAATCGAGATAATATATGTTGACTGAACTATGATTGGTGACACAATATTCGGTAAAATATACCTCCATAATATTGAACCTGCATTTTCACCAGATACAATTGCTCCCTCAATAAATTCCTTATCTCTTATTGACAAGACAACACTTCTAACCAATCTACATAAGGGTACAAAATTAGTAATGGATAATGCTATTATAACTACATCTTTACCTGGTCCAATAATTGCAGCTATTGCTATGCTTAGTATAAGCCATGGTAATGTGCGTAATATATCACAAACTTGCATTATAATCCTATCTCTCCAACCACCATAGTATCCTGATATTATACCAAAAAATATTCCAGTAATTCCAGAATAGAATAGTATTGTGAGAGATATGCTAAATGAAATCCTTGTACCATATATTATTCTACTTAAAACATCTCTACCTAAAACATCTGTGCCCATCCAATGTTTTAAGCTTGGACCTTCCAAATAAGGTCCTACTTCTATTGCAAAAGGATCATATGGAACAATCGAAGGACCAATAATACTAATAAATATGATAACTACAACGACGTAAAATCCAATATAAGCTTTTTTCCTTTGCTTTAGAAATACATTTAGACTTTTCATAGCTTTTATAAATCTTTGTAATTGATTTATTAATAAATTAGAAACTAAAAACATAAAACCAGTTCTAATTTCCGATACCATATCTATACCTCAAAAATATTTTTTTCTTAGTCGTGGACATATTTAATTATATCTTATCCTTGGATCAATTACCTTATAAAGAAAATCAGTAATAAAATTAACAAAAACAACAATGCTTGAAAAAACTAACATCACGCCTTGAATTATTGGATAATCACGTTGAAATAAAGAAGAAATTAACAATGTTCCCATCCCTGGAAAAGCAAAAACTCTTTCTATAACCACTACTCCACCCAAAAGATATCCTATTCGCATTCCTATAATTGTTGCTGTTGGTATGAGTGAATTTCTTAAAGCATGTATATATAATACTCGTGGTTCGCTGCAGCCTTTTGATCTAGCCAGAGTAATATAGTCTTGATTTAAACAATCCAGCAGACTTGAACGTTGTATCCTAACTATTACTGCAGTTTGGCTCGCAACCAATGCTGCAACAGGTAGTATCAATGTTTTAATTGAATCCATAATACCTTGCGATGGATCTACATATCCACTTGTTGGCAAAATCCGGAGTGTTACTCCAAAAAAAAGAATTAGTAAAATTCCAAACCAAAATTGTGGCATTGATAACGACACAAAGGATAGTGTAGAAATGCCTAAATCTAATAAAGAATTGTTTTTTGCTGCTGATATCACAGCAAATACAATCCCTAATATCGAAGAAATTATTATACTTAATGTTGCCAAGATAGCTGTACGGGGCAAACGTTCCATAATTAAACTTAAAACTGGTTTACCCAAAATTATAGAAGTCCCCCAATCACCCTTAACAAGATTACCAAACCATATAAAATACTGTTTAATAAAAGGTTGATCCAAACCATATAAATCTCTTATCTTTTGAATTTGTATTTGGTCAGGTGAATCGCCAAACATTATTTGGATGGGATCTCCAGGAATAAGCTTTATTATGAAGAATATAATAATACTTATAATAATAATCATAAAAAACATTGATAGTATTCTTTTAATAATATACATTCTAAACACTTATCAATAAAATATACCAATAATTAATAGGTATCGTTACTTGATAAGTCCTCCTTTACATATACGTCAAAGTTGTCTTATAAATTTATAGCTTTTCACAGAACTACAAGTAATTCGTATTAAAAAAAATTTCGATACGAATAACTTTGATTATCTCTTTTTTCATTGATCCATATCCATTGCAGTTTTACGAAAATTAATCTGGTATACTTCAAAAATAGCCAGTCTATCAATTAGGTTAATTTTGGATTCAAGTAAGGACAAAGCAAAACGCCGACCATAACTTTGTCCTTACTTATTAGATTACCAAACTTAGATTGCAATGTCTTGTAAGTAAGAATATTAATAGCATAGTAATTATACACAGTTCTAAAGTATTTCTTGCCAGCTTCAACTTATTCCATATGTATATCGTAATATTTAAATCTATTCTCAAGTGTAACTAACAGACCATATATATTACTATTCATAACAAGGAAATTCTTTTCCAGCAGTATAGGTATGTAAGGCACTTCATCAATCAAGATATGAAATATCTTTTTATATATCTCCTTCCGTTTATCTGGAACCGTTTCTTTTCGACCTTGGTCTAATAAACGATCGACTTCAGAATTTGAGTAATGGTGTCGATTGCTTGGACCGTCAGTATACCATACCCTATAAAGAACATTATCTGGTTCTGGATGTAAACCGCCTCCGGCAATCATAATTCCGAAGTCATGATTATTATAGATTCTTTCAACAAAGGTCGCACCTTCTAATTTTTCAATTCTTAAATTTATCCCAATTTCGCTTAGCTGAGCTTGAAGCATTTCTCCAGCCAATGCTTCATTTCCACTGCGGACATAGAGTGTATCTTCAAATCCATTGGAATATCCTGCTTCCTCTAATAATTCCTTGGCTTTCTTCACGTCTCTTGGATAAGGTTCATTAAAAGATTCATCATAGAAGAAGTTGTCTTTCACCAATACAACATATGCTGTTTCACCATACCCACGTAATATTGCATTTACCATACTTTTTCTATTAATAGTGTATGCTATTGCCCTTCTTACTCTTATATCGTCATAAGGTGGCACTGTAACATTAAAACCAACATATGACATCCTACCTAAAACTCCTTCAAACTTTAAATCATCTCTCTTTTCAACTATAGGAATATCTATTGCAAGCATATTGGTCAAGACATCTATATCCTCTGATAGAAGAGCTGCCCGTCCAGTTGAATATTCAGGAAAAAATCTAAATATTATAACATCGGCTCTTTCCCCTTCATCCCACCATTTCTCGTATTTTTCAAGTTTTATGTACTGGTCACTTCGCCATTCCACAAATTTATATGGCCCACACCCTATAGGTTCTGTTCTTAGTGTATCTACTGCTTCTTTTGGTATTATTGGCAACCAGAGTAATTTGTTTTCCAAAGGACCAAATGGCTCAACCAAGTGTATAATTCCATTCAACTTATCTATAACTTCAACTTCTTTTACTAAAGAGTAATCTTTCCTATATGGTGAACCTGTTGTCTCATCCATTACTCTTTCAATACTAAACTTCACATCTTCAGCTGTAACTTGTCGGCCATTATGAAAATACATATTTTCTCTTATCTTAAATTCGAGTGTTGTGCCATCAAATTCCCAATTTTCAGCAACGCCCCCAACAATATTCATATCTTCATCATAAGTAAGAAACGTTTCATTTATTGCATTGGTTACATAGAGATCATTATTTGCTGTAATTAGGTGCTGATCTAACATTGCTGGTTGGCTTGAAAGACCAATGGTTATTTCAGATTTATTACTTTGAACTGCTAAACAATGCCCAACCAAAACAAGAAATAGGATACCAACAAAACTTGATTTAAGGATAATTTTTATTGAATTCTTCACTGTATTGCCTCCTTTATAATTTTTAAAATATTTAATTCTCTAACTACAAATCAATATATTTCTATATAATTTATTCTATATACCTCACCTCCCATTAATGATCTTTTTATACTTTCTTTCTTAATAATTTATTCTATATACCTCACCTCCCATTAATGATCTTTTTATACTTTCTTTCTTATTTTCTTATACCGATATCTTCCGCTTAAAAAATTCTTTATTCCTCCTTCAACGAAACTCCATTCATTTTCTCATAAAACAGCGCCAATCCCCCATGGTCCACATCAGTATGACCATCAGCCATCAAAGTCTTCATCATTTCCATGACCTGAGCAGTTAGGGGCATGGCATTGTGTAAGGCCTGGCTGGTCTGTAAAACATTGGTTAAGTCTTTGAAATGTAGTTTCATACGGAATCCCGGATGATAGTTTGCTTGAAACATACGTGGTGCCTTGTCGGCAAGACATTGGCTGCCGGCCAATCCATTTTTGATGGCATCAAAGATACGCTTAGGATTTACACCTGCTTTTTTGCCTAAGAGGAGGGCTTCTGCTACAACGGCGATATTTACTGCTACAATAGATTGGTTAACTAATTTGGTAGTCCCTCCAGCACCAATTTTACCGACTAGGACCGGGGTACCCATCACTTCTAAGATAGGTTTACACTGATTAAAGATTTCTTCCTTGCCTCCTGCCATGATGGCTAAGGTTCCGAACTGGGCTTTTTCCTGACCGCCGCTGACCGGGGCATCCAACATGTCTACACCTTTTTTTTCTAATTCTTTGGCTATAGATTGAGAGACCAAAGGAGCGATGGAACTCATATCGATGAGAATCTGACCCTTACGGACTCCCTTAATGACCCCCTTTTCTGCTAAGACTGCCTGCTGGACATCCGGGGAGTCGGGAAGCATGGTGATGATGACATCACAATTTTGTGCAACGTGGGCACAAGATGTTCCCTCCTGGGCGCCTTCTGTTACCAGATTAGTCAAGGTTTTTTTATTTAAGTCATAGCCGATGAGGGAATAGTCTGCCTTGAGTAAATTCTTGGCTATGGGCAGACCCATAATGCCGATACCGATAAAGCCAATTTTTGGTTTGGACATGGTATAGTTCTCCTTTCCCTGATTCATTCAAAATATTGTCTAATTGTATAACAAGCAAATTAATGAAGTAAAGTCTTAGCTTTTTCTAGAATTACTTGAGGTGTTAAATGATAATAATCAAGCAGTTCTTCATGGGAACTGGCAGATTGACCAAACTGGTCTTTGATTCCCACCATTTTAATTGGTATTGCCATATCACTGATTGTTTCAGCTATGGTGCTTCCTAAGCCTCCAATAATACTATGTTCTTCTGCTGTAACGATACCTTTTATATTTTTTGTATATTGTAATACTTCGTTTTTTTCTAAGGGCTTAATGGTACTTACATTAACAACTTTTACCGATATTCCATCCCTATGCAAAGCTTCCCGAGCCTGTAATGCCTGATAAACCATGATTCCGGTAGCAAAAATCGTAATATCCGATCCTTCCGCCATTAAATTCATTTTGCCAATATTAAAAACTGTTTGACGAGCGGTTAGCACCGGTAATGAACTGCGGCTTATTCTGATATATATCGGTCCCTGATATTCCAGGGAAGCCCGAATGACTTTTCGAGTTTCCTCCGCATCAACAGGAACGATAACGGTCATATTGGGAATCGCACGCATAATGGCTATATCTTCAATCGATTGATGAGTAGCACCATCACCGGCATCGGATAGACCACAACTGGAACCGACGATTCTAACATTTAAATTTGGAAGTGCAACGCCTTGGCGTATTTGATTATAAGGCTGACCGGCAGCAAAAACAGAAAAGGAATTGACAAAAGGTATCTTCCCTGCCAAAGATAGACCAGCAGCTACCGAAACCATATTTTGCTCTGCAATACCCATCTCAAAAAATCTTTCGGGCATCTCTTTTTCTAAAAATATGGTCATGGTAGAGCCACATAGATCGGCATCCAGGGCTACCACCCTTTCATCCTCACGGGCAATTTCTAACAATTCTCTGCCATAGGCTTCCCTTAGGTTTTCTTTCTCCATGATTTCGCACCTCATATAATCATACTGGCAATATCTTTTCTTGCCTGTTCGTACTGCTCTTTGCTTAATGAATTATTATGGAAACGGTAATTATTCTCAGCAAAAGAAACACCTTTCCCTTTAATAGTATGGGCGATAATGGCACAGGGCGAACCTTTCACCTGTTCGGTCTGGTCTAGAGCATTAACGATTTCAGCCATATTGTGTCCGTCGATTTCCCAGGTTTTCCAACCATATACACCAAACTTTGCCTTAATATTGCCCAGATCATATCTTTCTTTAGTGGGTCCACACGCCTGCAATTGGTTATAATCAACAATAGCCACCAGATTATCTAAATGATAAAAATTAGCGCAGGTAACAGCTTCCCAGATTTGTCCCTCATTCAACTCTCCATCTCCGATAATCACATACACACGATAATTTTTATGGTCCAATCTTGCTGCTAAAGCCATTCCGATACCAATGGATAAACCTTGCCCTAAAGAACCAGTATTGGCTTCAATACCAGGGGTTCTTATTTCCGGATGACCTTGTAGAATGGAACCAAGTGTCTTGGTATTTTTTAGTTCTGATTTGGAGAAATACCCCAATTCTGCCAAAACAGCATACTGGGCAAGAACAGAATGTCCTTTGCTAAAAATAAACCGGTCTCTATCGGGGTCATCTGGGTTATCAGGATTAATCCTCATCTTGTAAAAATATAAAGCCGTTACCAGGTCAGCTGAAGACATAGAGCCACCCAGGTGACCTTTTTTATCAATCCCGATACAATCCAAAATACCTTCTCTCACTACTTTTGCTTTTTGCTTCAATTCTTTAATTTTATTGCTATTCATAGAAATGACCTCAAGATATATGATATAAAAATATTTACAGAATATGATATAACTTATATGTTAACAGTTGTATTACAACTCGTCTATCTTTATGGTAACTCGCTTAATACTCAATGTCAAGCAGAAATTAAAAAAATTGTAATTAATCTGTGATATTGTCACCTTGAAATTAATCAGTAATAATGTCACTATGGAAAAGGTGAGATATCTAATGACCAAAAAAGA
>RCNB010001437.1_pt1 | contig 14937 bp, 13 predicted proteins | sample 2041321 | NCBI WGS metagenome assembly RCNB01 (sample SAMN09708232, study PRJNA481090) | Marine sediment metagenome, whole genome shotgun sequencing project. | reverse complement strand
TAGATTTCTCCCATTTTTGGTCGTCGCGTCATAGCATCGGCTTCCATTAAATCTGAGTTTTTATAATATGCTTTTACTGTAACAAGACTGTTTTTGTAAGATGAAATGCGGCTATAAACCTGTTTGGTTTTATAAATATCTTTATCGAGTCCCATTTCCTTTATAATGGAACCCATTAATTTCTGTGAATCTTGTGTATCGTAAATAGTAAAGTTGCTCGGAAAGCCTAAATGATGGCCTTCAAACCGTAAAATCTTAGCAAAAACAGAGTGAAACGTTCCCATCCACAAATTTTTCGCTTCACCATCTCCAACGATATCAGCAATTCTACCCTTCATTTCTTTGGCAGCCTTATTTGTAAATGTTAAGGCTAAAATATTAAAAGCATCAACACCTTGACTCATTAAATATGCAATACGATATGTTAGCACACGTGTCTTACCAGAACCTGCGCCCGCGATGATTATCATCGGACCGTCCTTTTGTAATGTTGGTTCTAATTGTGCTTCGTTTAGTTGACTAAGATACTTTTCCAATTACTAAATTTTTCGATTCGTAAAATTAACAATTGTCTTAGGGTTTTCCTTAAAGAAATTACAATAATTATAAACAAATTGATACATCCTTTTGTTTTATCAATTTTCAATATCTTAGTAGAAATTTTTGATATGAAAAAAAGCGCTATACTCTTCTGCATTATAGTTTGTACCACCTCTTTTGTTAAGGCCCAATCAAACAGAATAAATGGAAAAATAATTCCTGATTTTGGAAAAACTTTTAAAGTTGAAAATCCAGAAATAGCCACAGATACTAACGCAACCTTAAAAGTAATTTTCGATGTCTCTAAAAGTCCAGAAAACAAAACTCAAATTAACAGTAATATAGTAACCGCTGCTCGTTTTTTAAACATGCATGCAGACACAGGTATGGATATCAGTCAACTAAAAGTAGCTATTACAATTCATGGTGGTGCATGGAAAGACATATTAACGGATACTGTTTACATAGAGAAATACGGAAGTAAAAACCCTAATTCCGAATTATTAAAACAACTTAACTCTGCTGGCGTAGATATTATATTGTGCGGTCAGACAGCGAATTTCAGAAACGTTTCTCGGTCAGATACGAATCCTAATGTGAAATTTGCACTTTCAGCTATGACAGCCTTATTGCAATATCAAAATAACGGGTATCATTTTATCAAATTTTAGATAATTCCAACCATAATACATAACATTTCAAATTAGACTTACTATGAGAATATTACCATTTTTACTTTGTTTAGGGCTGACGTTTAGTTTTGCTCAAAACACAATGGAACAAGATATTATTAATATTGAAGCTAAAGTTATTGAATGGCGTCGACATTTTCATGAAAACCCAGAATTATCAAATCAAGAATTTAAAACCGCTGAAAAAATTGCTGCACATTTAAAGTCCCTAGGCTTAGAAGTTAAAACGGGAGTCGCAATAACTGGAGTTGTTGGCTTATTAAAAGGCGACTTACCTGGTAAAGTTGTAGCGCTAAGAGCAGATATTGATGCACTTCCCGTAACTGAACGTAATGATTTACCGTTTAAATCAGAAGTAAAAACAATGTTCTTAAACACCGAAACAGGTGTCATGCATGCTTGTGGTCATGACACACATATTGCTATTTTAATGGGGGTTGCAGAAGTATTATCAAAACATAAAGACAAAATAAAAGGGACTGTTAAATTTATTTTTCAACCTGCTGAAGAAGGCCCACCACCTGGTGAGAAAGGTGGTGCGAAACTAATGATTAAAGAAGGTGTTTTAGAAAACCCCAAAGTAGATGCTATTTTCGGCTTACATATCAACGCAGGAACTCCTGTTGGAACTTTAAAATATAAAAAAGGAGGAATCATGGCCTCTGTAGAGCGATTTGTAATCAACGTAAAAGGAAAACAAACCCATGGTTCACAACCTTGGTCTGGGGTAGATCCTATTTTAATTTCAGCAAAAATTATTGACGGCTTGCAAACTATTATTAGTAGAGAAGCCAAGTTAACAGATGAAGCTGCAGTTATTACAGTTGGAAAAATAACAGCAGGAACACGATTTAATATCATTCCAGAAACTGCAGAATTAATTGGTACGGTTAGAACGCTCGATCCATCGATGCGTGCAATGATTGAGAGACGAATGAAAGAAATGACAGAGACCATAGCTAAAGCTTATGGCGGAGAAGCTACAATTTCATTCAGAAATCAGACGTCTATTACTTATAATGACCCTGATTTAACCGATCAAATGCTACCATCTTTGCAAAAAGTAGCAGGTGCAAAAAACGTTCAAATTATGAAAGCTACAACTGGAGGTGAAGATTTTTCTTATTTTCAAGAAGTGGTGCCAGGTGTTTATTTCTTTTTAGGCGGTATGACACCAGGTGAAGAAACTAAAGGATCATTCCCTCATCATACTCCTGACTTTATGATTGATGAAAGCGGCATGTTACTCGGCGTAAAAGCATTTGCTCAACTGACTTTAGATTATTTAAATAATTAATTTATGGATACTCTTTTAGAATTATTAGGTTCTATTTCGTGGTGGTTATGACAATTATAGTTTAAAATGACTGATATTGAAATCAATGTAGATGACCACAACCTTTCAAAAGAAATAAACCAAACATATAATTATAATAAAACTCCCGTCCTTTATAATTCAATGCGAGATTAAAAAGATTGTGATTATCTTGGCGGACAAATAAAATAAATAGAAATTAAATGGATTTTGATAAAATTATAGAATTACTTTTTGGTCTTCTACCAGCTTTATTAGTTGGAGTAATTGCTTATTATTTCTTTAAACAACATATAGAAAATGAAGACGGCAGAAGACGCTTTTTACTACAAAAAGACTTGCAAAAAGAGGCCTTCCCTTTGCGCTTGCAAGCATATGAACGTATGGCGTTATTCTTAGAGAGAATTTCTCCTTCAAAATTACTTATAAGAACACACCCAACATCTTCTAATAAAGAGGATTATGAAAACTTACTTATAGCGACCATTGAACAAGAATTTGAACATAATTTATCACAGCAAATTTATGTTAGTGACCAATGTTGGAATATTGTTTTAGCTGCCAAAAACGCAACAATTCAGTTAATTAGAAAGGCGAATATGTTAGAAAAAACAGATACAGCCAACAAACTTCGCGAAGTCATCTTAACAGAGTTAATGGACAAGCAAGCACCAAGTAATGCTGCATTAGCTTATATAAAACAGGAAGTTGGGGAGCTATGGTAAATTAGACTTAGATATGTAATTAAATCAATTTCAGAAAGCGTCACGCTACTTTTTAGATGGCATTGCCTATCAAACCCTAAAAACATATACTATTTACTAGCCACCACCTCTATAGAAGAATGTTTTTTCTCTGCATGATTATAACCTTGCTGCCACCATTTTTGCATAAGACGCTTACTAAAAATCAATGAGTTTTCTGTTAATGATGTTGGAGTGTAATATAGATTTAGTTTTACACCTTTGTTTTTGGCCGCTAACTTACCGATCATAATATCATTGCGCTCGACTTGATCCATTAAATGACCAAATAGATTAATCATTAATGAGAAAGGGTTTTTACCAAGTATCTTTTGTTTTTTGAGACTCTCAGATTCCAAAACAACGGCATCAATTTCTGTCGCTCCTCTTTTAATAGCCTCTCTAATTGGAATAACACAACCTAAGCCACCATCTGCATATTCGTAGCCATTCACTTTAGCCAAAGACATAAAAGGAACATAATTACAAGAAATCCATATCCAATTGCAAAATTCCTCATAGGTAGAGTCATTAATCGACTTATACTCTACTCTATTCATTGATAAATTAGACACGGTGACTACAACTTCGTGTTTCTCTCGTTTAATTTTTTGATATTCCTCAAAAGTGAAGTCTCTGCGGATTTTGCGTTTTAAAGCCTTACTCTCACCAAAAGTACGTTTACGTTTTATAAACTGCCACAAGGAGTTAACAAAGTCAATAGATACGAACTCTCTATCTCCTTTTTTGCGCTGTACAAATGGACTTACACTAAAAATATCTTGTTGCTGCACATTGGTGAATATGTCATAAAGTTTAGAAATGTCATTTACGGCCAAATGCGGAACAAGAAGGCTTCCTGTTGACGTCCCTAAAAACATATCGTATGTGCGGTTTTCACGCTCCATAAGATATTGAGCCACACCACCTGCAAACGCTCCTTTACTTCCACCACCTGATATTACTAATGCTTTCATTCTGTTTCTAAGGGACTTAATTCTTCATTTTTATATTTCGCGTAATTAAAACCACTCTCCCACCATTTGGTCATCTTCTCTTTTTCAAAGATTAAAGAATTAGTAGTCAAAACCGTAGGTGTGTAATAAAAGTTAATGATAGCATCTTGATTTGAGGCTACAAATTTACCGATTCTAATATTTTGGCTTTCAATTCGATCTAGCATAAAAGCAAACATGTTTGTTAATAGTGAAAATGCGTTGAGAGAGGGCATTCTGTTTAACTGAGTAACTTCGGTTTGTAATATAACAGCATCAACCACCGTTGCACCACGTTTTATCGCCTCTTCTATTGGGACCATAGATCCGAGCCCACCATCGGCATATTCACAACCGTCCTTCTTTACTAAAGACATAAAAGGAGTGTAGTTACATGACATCCAAATCCACTCACAAAACTCATCATAATCAAAATCTTTTATAGACTTATACTCCACATGATTGAGAGATAGGTTAGAAACTGTAACTATGACGTCTTTAGAACTCTCTTTTAAAGCTTCAAATTCAATTTTAGTGAGTGTTTTTCTTATTAATTGCTTTAAATTATTACTCGTTCCAAAAGTTTTATGGCCTTTTAGGAGATTCAAAAGCACCGTAAAGTGATTAATTGCTATGGTCTCAACACCTCTTTTCTTTTTAATTAGAAAAGGACAGCTATCAAAAATCGAAGACTGATTTACATTCGTATAAACTTGTTTTATTTTATCAATACTATTTAAGGCCATATGCGAAACCAATAAACTGCCCGTTGACGTCCCTATAAATAGATCATACTTATGCCCTTTCTTCTCCATGAGATACTGCGCCACGCCACCTGCAAACGCTCCTTTACTCCCACCACCTGATATGACTAGTGCGCGCATTAATTTTTATTTTGTTCTAATTGTTCAGATAATTGTTTCGCAAACTTAACCAATCTCCAGTTGTGATGTGATTTTGCAGCCTCTAAATTCTTTTTACATTCTGAATCACAGGATTTTATCATATCTAAATACTGAAATGCATTGATTCGTACATCAGCATTGTATTTTTCATCAGTATAACTCACCAATTCATTATACAATTCTTGCTTATTATCTGCTTGATAAAACGGCGTGTTTAAATTTAAAACCAACCACAACAAACGAACGTTCTTATCACTAAAACCAACAACATTTCGTGTTTTAGAAAGGTATTTAGAACGCTCTACAGGAAAATTAACCCAAAGATTATAAAGTGCTTTCTCAATAGTAATGTAAGATTTATCATCAAGTAAAGACTCATAGTCTGATTTTAAGGCCTCAGGTATCTTAGTCACATGTTGAGAAATAGCTTGTCTCACTTTTAAACTATTCTTAAATACTGCTGAAGTAACCAATTCTGGTACTTGTGAAATAACCTTCACTTTCGCTTCATCTGAAACATAATACTTAAGATAATCAGCACATTTAGAAGATTTCGCCTCACAATCTACCATAGCATACTCATTAATGAAAGTAGATTGTCGCTTCAATACTTCAAATGCCTTATCATAAGGAAAGGCTTTTTGTTTAATCCATAAATTAACAAAAGCAGATAAGGATCTCCCATGTAACCGCTCGACTTCTGAAATAAAATCAGAGGTTTCTACACTAGCGAATTGATGTTTCTCGAGGTAATTTTTAACAGCCTGCTTAAATACTACATTACCAACCTTATCCTTCAAGGCGTGTAAAACCCACGCTCCACGCTGATAAAAGGTTAGGCTGCTAGATTTAGGATCTAAAAGCGACGTCCCACTTCCTGAAATATCTTGTCTACCCAATTCCACGACAGATTCATAAAGTTTAAAATAAAAAAAATCATCTCCAGAAATATCGCGCTCTGCTAATAGTGCATAATAGGTCGCAAAACCTTCTTGCAACCAATGATGCTCACCAGACTTAGCTGTAACCAAATCACCAAACCATTGATGTGCTAACTCGTGCGCATTTACATTAACATAGTTTTTATCGTTAAAACCAATAGAATCGACCACAAAAGCATCTGAAAAAATAGTAAGACTTGTATTTTCCATGCCTGCATAAAGAAAATCATGTACTGGTACTTGTTTGTAGTTTTGCCATGGATAAGCGAATCCTATTTCTTCTTCTAAAAAATCAAACATTCGCTTACTGTAGCGATATGTTGGCTCTACTTTTAAGGAATCTTCAGGGTAGTAATAAAACTCTAAGGGGACACCACTTTTAGAGGTCTCTGTTTTTTTGTTGTATTCACCGACTGCAACAGCCACTAAATAACTAGACATTGGGCTTTCCATATCATAATCCCAAAGCACATTTCCAGTATTATCTATTTTAGACTTTAATTTACCGTTCGAAATAACTTGATAGTCTTTTGGAGCCAAAAATTTTAGATCAAACTCAATCTTATCATTTACGTCATCAATACTTGGCAACCAGTTGCTCGTATATTTTCCTTGACCTTGTGACCATATTTGATTTTTTCCTTCATTTTCCCAACCCAAAAAGTATATCGCTTTTTTTGGAGCATTAAAAAAGATAAAACTAAGTTCATGGCTCTGGCCTTTCTTAAAATCATAATATATAATCAGCTTTTCACCATCATTTTTAAACTCAACAGCTTTGTTGTTTAAGGCGACATGGTCAAACTTCATTCCTACAGCATCTAAATAAATAGAATCCTTGGGATTAAGCATATCAAAATGAACCTGATATGAATTATACGTTGTACTATCGATTGCCAATTGATTAAATACAATTAAGGCTTCAACTCTTTTAAAATCAACGCAATCTGTTTGTTGAGCATATGAGAAGCTCATTAAAAAAAGACTTAAAACGACTAAAATTATTTTCATTATACAAAATTACACAAGTATAACGCCAAAGTACAACTTTTAGTAAATCTGAATTTAAATTGAGATTGCTTTTTTATTCATCAATTACTATTAAAACTAATGAATTCATGAATCTTCGATTTCAAAGGAGTTAGTTGAAATCGTAACCATGAGTGTGAATTTATAAACCCCCATTGATTAGCTCAAAGGCAATGGCCCAAACCAAGCGAATTAATTGAGCTCAGAGTTAGGTACTCTTACCTATTAGGAACTTATCAATTTATTTCATATCAGTAAAACTGATATATGTCAATAAGTAAAACTGATATATGTCATTTAAATTCTCTGTTGTCAGACATACATTTGTCTTAAAGATTTATGACTTTATTAAAAAAAAAACATGACTTTATTAAAAAAAATTAACACTCCTCTTATGAGATCGACCCCATTTCAAATTGGGTATTATTGTGAAAATGAATTAAGATCATTTGGCTTTAAGTCCATTGGTTCAAATGTTAAAATAGCTAAGAATTGCCTAATTATAGGCCTATCTAATATCTCAATTGGCAACAATGTTATTATTGATTCTTTTTGTTCTATTATAGCTTCTAGTAATGGTTATTTAAAAATTGGCTCATATGTTCATATTGCTTCATTTTGCCACTTACTTGCAGCTGAAGGTATTGAAATAAAGGACTTTAGCGGATTATCTCAAGGTGTAAAAGTCTACAGTAAAACAGATGATTATTCTGGCAATTCATTGACCAACCCAACTATACCGAATTTGTATAAATCGATAAAAAAAGGAAAAGTTATAATTAATGAGCATACGATTATTGGTGCTGGTTGTGTTATCCTCCCGAATGTAGTCATTGGAGAAGGCGCATCGGTTGGTGCCCTATCCCTTGTAACCTCTAATTTAGATTCTTGGACAATATACATTGGAAATCCTCTAAAAAAACTCTCTAAACGATCAAAAAAACTTTTAGAGAAAAAAAAGAACTTCTTGAATGAATTAAAACAAATCGCTTAACAGCTCAATTTAGAGATAAAATTGAGTGATGTTTTTCAGGAAATTATTAAGAGTCTAATTTAAAATTTAGACGAGTTAAGTCGCCTAAAATAACTAATAAAAATTGTAAGATTTATGCCCATTTTACACTTTAGTTCAGCTTCAAATAAAAAAATAAACAAACAAACAAACAAACAAACAAACATGAACGAACCTATAATTTATTCAGAAACGGATATAAAGACCAAGATAAAAAACTATATCCTTGAATCCACCTTTGATGATGTAGAAAAAATAACAGATGAAACTCTTATTTTTGAAGAAGGCGTCCTTGACTCTATGGGTCTACTATTTTTAATTGAATTCTTAAATGAAGAGCTTGGTGTGACCACCAATGACGACGAATTGGTTGAGGAAAACTTCGAATCAATCAATAAGATTGTTGCCTTTTTAGAAAGCAAGTAATATCACTATAACTATGTGTGGAATTGCTGGATTTTTTCGATTCAATAAAGATGCTGCTGTCAAAAAGCACACCCTAAGGAAAATGCTCACAAGAATCAGACATAGAGGTCCTGATCAAAGTGGTGTTTATACATCTGAAGGTGTCGGTTTGGGCAGTGTGCGATTGAGTATTATCGACTTAAATACAGGAACCATGCCTTTGTCTAATACAGATAAATCTCTATGGGTTGTTTTTAACGGCGAAATATTCAATTATATTGAATTGCGTGAAGAGTTAATTGCCAAAGGCCATACATTCAAAACATCTAGTGATACCGAAGTTATTGTTCATCTCTATGAAGAATACGGTACAGAATTCCTCCAAAAATTAAATGGTCAGTTTGCTATTGCTATTTGGGATATAGAACAGCAAGAATTGTTTTTGGCTCGGGATCGTGTTGGCATTCGACCATTATACTATACAGAAGTAGGTGAATCTTTTGTGTTTGGGTCAGAAATTAAGGCGATTACAGAATTCCCAGGAGTAAATCCAAAAATTTCGCCAAAAGCTTTAGCTGAATACTACACATTCTGGACGGCATTATCTCCAACTACAGCGTTCGAAGGTATTTTTGAAGTAGCACCAGGGACATACATGAAAATCGATGCTAGCGGTCATACAAGCACAACCTATTGGGAGTTGCCAATTACAAAACCAAAAGATTATAAATACACTAGTCTTGAAGAAGCTTCAGCTAAATTCGAAGAGATTTTTGCAGATGCTGTTAAGTTAAGACTTAGAGCAGACGTGCAAGTCGCTGCCTATTTAAGTGGCGGAATTGATTCTAGCGTAACCACCTCATTTATCAAGGATATATTACCTAAAAACCTAAGAACGTTCTCTCTAGGGTTTAAAGAAAAGGATTATGACGAATCGTCTTTTCAGAATATTGCAGCTAAGTATTTCGATACAGAACACTCTAGCATCATGTGTGGATCACAAGATATAAGTGAGAACTTTAAAAGTGTTATTTGGCACTCAGAAGCACCATTGCTTCGTACAGCTCCAGCACCAATGAGTTTGTTAGCGAAAAGTGTTCGAGACGAAAATATTAAAGTCGTAATTACGGGAGAAGGCGCAGACGAATTACTCGGAGGTTATAATATCTTTAAGGAAGCAAAAATAAGACGTTTTTGGGCGAAAGACCCGAATTCAAAGTATCGACCTCTTTTGCTAAAGCATTTATATCCGTATTTACCGCAAATTAAAAATGCAACAAATAACGTGCTTAAAATGTTCTTTAGTTATAAATTAAATGAAACTAAATCACCAATTTATTCGCATTTACTTAGGTGGAATAACACCTCTAGAATAAAGAAGTACTTATCTGCATCAAACAGAGACGCAATAAATGGATATGACCCAGTCTCGGATTTCGAAAAGAAATTAGAGTCAAAATTAGAGGGTTATGACTATCTGACTAAAGCACAATTCATAGAGCTTAATATTTTTATGTCTGGTTATCTATTGTCCTCACAAGGAGATCGAATGGGAATGGCAAACTCTATTGAAGGAAGATATCCGTTCTTGGATCATAGAATTATTGAATTTTGCATGTCCTTGCATCCAGATCTTAAACTTCATATGTTAAATGAGAAGTACATACTCAAGAAAATGATGAAAGGCAGGCTGCCGAAAGAGATATTAGATAGACCGAAACAGGCCTACCGAGCACCAATTAGAAGCACCTTTATCTCTGAAGATTTGCCAGCGTATTTAAAGACAATGCTTTCAGAAGAAAAAATAATAGAATTCGGAATATTTAACCCCAAACATGTTGGCAGTTTACTAACCAAAATGACCAAAAGAGGACAAGTATCCGAAATAGATAATATGGCTCTAACGGCTATTCTATCAACACAAATATTACATGACCTGTTTGTAAACAAGTCGATGCCAGAATTACAAGAAAACGAACTAGTGAAATTAGACAAAGAAATAATCAACTAGTATTTATTAAATCAAAAACCACTCAGAAATGACAGCTAAAAAACCATTCTCAAAAGACATTTTGCATATCGAGAATATAGATGAAGTTTGTAATGAGATTATTACAAAAATGAGAACCGATGTTGCAAAGAAATTACAACGTAGAGGTGCCGTTATTGGTATTAGCGGAGGAATCGATTCTTCTGCATGTTTAGCACTATCAGCTAAAGCTTTTGGCCCTAAGAATGTAACAGCAATTATGCTTCCTGAGCAAGATTCTAGTGACGATAGTAGAAATTTAGCAGAAGAGTTAGCAGCAACATTTGATGTAACACAAACATTAGTAGAAAACATTACAGGTGCTTTAGAAGGATTTGGTTGTTACCGAAGACGAGATGAAGCCATTGGACGCGTTGTAACAGATTTTGATCCAGCAGTAGATAAAGCTAAAATTGAAATCAAACAAAACCCAGCGAGTACCTTGCCCCCAATTTTTTCTATTACGGTTATCAAACCAAATGGAGATGTTGTTAGCAAATTATTACCTGCAAAAGAATATTTACAGATTGTAGCCGCGACTAACTTTAAGCAACGTAGCAGAATGTCTATGTTATACTATCATGCAGAAAGGTTGCATTGCGCTGTTATTGGCACGCCAAACAAGCACGAAGTAGAACAAGGGTTCTTTGTAAAGTATGGAGATGGCGGAGCAGATATTATGCCAATCGGTCACTTATACAAAACACAAGTATTCCAAATATCTGCACATTTAGGTGTGCCCCAAGATATTTTGGATAGAACGCCAACTACCGATACGTATACTGCTGAACAAACTCAAGAAGATTTCTTCTACCAAATGCCACATAAAGAAATGGATCTTTTTTGGTACGGTTTTGAGAATGACTATTCTCCAGAAGAAGTAGGAAAAGTTATGGGGAGATCTACAGAAGATGTACAGAACATCTATAAGAATATGGAGAGAAAGCAGAAAACTACGGCTTACTTAAGAATGAAACCTATATTTTAATTCAATAAAATATTATGAACGTTTTTGATTACTTTTTTAGTAATACGCAAAATCTTGAAAAGGATTTTGTGTTGGGCTCAAAAGAGACCATTTCTTTTAGGCAGCTGCATGAAAACAGTTTGAAAGTTGCCTCCTATCTTAAGGAGTATGTTGGGGAAAATCAAAACGTTGTATTAATTAGTCCAAATTCAGTATTCTTTATTACTGCCTATTTGGGAATACTAAAGTCAGGTAATATTTGTGTTCCATTAAACTATGCAGTGGAACAGGACAATCTAGATTTTATATTAAAAACAACAGCGTGTAATACAGTCTTTATAACTAAGAGTTTAAAACCACGCGTAAAATTTAATGAAGACATTACACTTGTTGATGAATCTGAATCACTGCAAGTTATTGCAAACCAAGAAGCTACTATTTCTGATTCTGATTTTGATAGTAATCGTGTTGCTGAAATTATTTTCACATCAGGATCCACTGGAGAACCAAAGGGTGTGATGATTAGTCATCAAAATATCAGCGCCAATACGGACGCCATTATAGAATATTTGAAGCTGACAGAAAAAGATATTATTGGTGTTGTCCTACCATTTTTCTATTGCTACGGACTTTCACTAATGCATACGCATCTTAAAGTTGGTGGTTCTATGGTATTGAATAACAGCTTTATGTTTTTAGGGACGGTAATTAAAGACCTTAAAAATTATAAGTGCACAGGTTTTGCTGGTGTCCCTAGTCATTATCAAATATTGCTGAAGAAATCGCAAACCTTCAAAGAAACAGAATTCCCAGATTTAAGATATGTCACTCAAGCTGGAGGCAAATTACATGCCGTCATTATAGAAGAGTTTATTAATGCTTTTCCAGACAAAGAATTTTTCGTGATGTACGGTCAAACAGAAGCCACGGCAAGGTTATCTTATTTACCACCAGAAGTCATAAAAACAAAGACAAGCTCAATTGGGAAAGGAATTCGGGGAGTAAAACTAAAGATTCTTAATTCTCTGGGAGAAGAAGCTGCCATTAATGAAGAAGGTGAATTATTAGCATCTGGGGACAATATTATGTTAGGCTATTTTAAGGAAGAAGAAGAAACGGCAAAAACGATTAAAGACGGATGGTTGTATACCGGAGATATTGCCAAAGTGGATGCAGATGGCTTTATTTATTTGATGGCCAGAAAAAAGGAAATTATTAAGGTTGGCGGTAAGCGTGTGAGCCCGAAAGAGATTGAAGAAGTTATTCTTTCCCTACCTGAAGTAGTAGATTGTACTATAAGCGGCATAGAAGATGAGCTTTTAGGAGAAGCACTACAGGCAACTATTGTTTTAAACGGTATTTCTAATGAAGTACAAATGAGAGAAATTATTATCCAAAAATGTGGAAAGAATTTAGCGACTTACAAAGTTCCACAAAAGATTGTTTTTGAAAAATCTATACGAATGAGTGCTACAGGCAAAAAAAGGTTTAAATAATTACCATTATGAACAAATTTCTATTTAAAAGAACTTTCGATCTATTATTATCCATTAGTGGGTTTATTTTATTACTCCCACTAATCACTGTGCTAGTCTTAATTCTGTTTTATTCCAATAAAGGAAAACCATTTTTTTTTCAAGCTAGACCGGGTAAGGACAAAAAAATATTTAAAATTATTAAGTTTAAGACAATGACCGATGAAAAGGATGAGAAAGGTAATTTATTACCTGATTTTGAGCGTATGACTAAAATTGGGAATTTTGTTAGAAAAACATCTTTAGATGAATTACCTCAACTTCTAAATGTTATAAAAGGTGATATGTCATTAATAGGCCCTAGGCCACTTATCGCTTCTTATTTACCTCTATATAATAAAGCACAGGCGAAACGGCATAATGTAAAACCTGGTATTACAGGCTGGGCACAAGTTAATGGAAGAAACACAATAACCTGGAAAGAAAAATTCTCTTACGATGTCTATTATGTGCAGAACTTAAGTTTTCTGTTGGATATGAAAATATTATTTTTCACGGTTAAAAAAGTTCTCTTTAGGGATGGAGTAAACAGTGATTACATTATTAGTATGCCGCATTGGTATGGTGGTGAAGATGAATAACCATTTTAATTCTCGAAGTATCTTTTTTACAAATATTTTGCACTATTACAACATCTAAATTCTCAAAAAAAAATATAAAGAATAACATATAATTATGTCTTTTATAGAACGAAATCGCAGAAAATCTAAGATTAAATTCTATTATCAATCAGATTCTTTTTTTCAAAGGAATTGGGTAAATTCGCTTTATGAGTGTGAATTTACAAACCCCTATCGATTACCTCAAAGGCGTTGGCCCTAACCGAGCGGATTTACTGCGCTCAGAGTTAGGTATTCAGACGTATCAAGACCTCATCAACCTGTTTCCTAATCGTTATATAGATCGCACTAAGTATTATAAAATTAATGAACTACAGCGCAACAATGCAGAAGTTCAGATTATTGGTATAATTACTAGCTTTAGAGAAGTGGCTCAAAAACGAGGCAAACGTTTGGTCGCTGAATTTAAAGACGATACGGGTCTAATGGAACTCGTATGGTTTAGAGGTCAAAAATGGATTAGAGAGAGCCTTAAAATTGGTCAACCTTATGTGATTTTTGGTAAAACCAATTGGTTTAGCGGAAAATATAACATGCCGCATCCCGAAATTGAATTACAATCAGAACACGAAAGTAATTTACGTTCGGCAATGCAAGCCATATATCCTTCAACTGAAAAATTATCTAATAGAGGCATCACAAATCGGGTTGTCACAAAAATAATGCAGCAATTATTTTTAGAAACCAAAGGACGGTTTGTTGAAACTTTATCTGAAACCATTCAAGGAGAATTGAAATTAATCTCAAAATCTGACGCCCTTTTTAATATTCATTTCCCAAAGACTCCAGAGCTTTTAGCGCGGGCTCAATTTCGATTAAAATTTGAAGAATTATTTTATGTTCAATTGCAATTAATTCTTAAAAACTTGATCCATAAATCGAAAATTAAAGGCTTCCCTTTTGATAAAGTGGGAGACTATTTCAACACCTTTTACAATACCCATTTACCCTTCGAATTAACCAATGCACAAAAACGTGTTTTAAAAGAAATTAGACAAGATTTAGGGAGCAATGCACAGATGAATCGACTTTTACAAGGAGATGTCGGCTCTGGCAAAACCATAGTCGCCTTTATGTCAATATTAATAGGGCTTGACAATGGTTTTCAATGTTGCTTAATGGCTCCGACTGCTATTTTGTCAGTACAGCACTATAACGGATTAAGTGAGTTATGTAAACCGCTAGAAATCAGTATCTCATTGCTTACAG
>RCNB010001436.1_pt1 | contig 14944 bp, 18 predicted proteins | sample 2041321 | NCBI WGS metagenome assembly RCNB01 (sample SAMN09708232, study PRJNA481090) | Marine sediment metagenome, whole genome shotgun sequencing project. | reverse complement strand
GGCATGGGGCGCGAGTATACGCCGAAGAGAGGTGGCTGTTTACAAACCTGCTTGCCAGATGATCATCGAGCGCTGCCCGGACCGACAATAGCCAAGAACAGGACCTGTGCTGGCATCAATCGCACCGCGATGCTCTTGGACCGCGGCTTGTGGAAGCGGCATGCCCGCAACCGGAATATGATGAAACGCTATACCCGCCTCCTCGCAAGCTGCAGCAATCGCATGCGCTTGTGGTTGCCCGGGCTCTTCCTCGTCGGGTCGATTGCATATCACCGTCACGAATCCTTGCGCTACGATATCAGTGATATCGGCCGGCTGAATCTGCTCCGCTACCGCGTAATTTTCTGTAATTTTTGAAAACTTCATGTACGTATCCTGCTAGTTGGCTAGTCCCAGTACGGTTGGGACGGAGCGTATAAGAATGTAAATACCCATAACAATCAAGAAATAGCCGAATCCCTTTTTCAACTTTTCCTGTGGGACGCGCTTGGCAAAGTGGCTGCCGGCGAAACTGCCAGCGATGCCGAGAGCCGTAATAAGAATCAGTGTTTGCCAATCGAGTTCGAGGTTTTGTTGTGCAAGTACGTCAAGGTATTTATAAAAGCCACTGAAGGATTTTAAGGCTATGACGACCAGGCTGGTTGCTACCGCCTGGCGCATCGTTAATCCACCGAGTAAAACCAGAGCCGGCACAATCAGGAAACCACCGCCGACGCCGACCAGCCCGGTAATGACACCGACAACTAAACCGTCGCCCGCGATTTTCCATGCTGCCCTTGGCTCTGAGCCGGCACTTTCGAGATCGGGCGGTCTGAGCATTAGCCAGGACGCGATGAGCATGACAATTGCGAAGAGAGCAAGCTGCGTAATCCCGGGAACCCAACCAGCCAGATAAGCACCAAACCAGGTACCGGCCATGCCTGGAAGTCCGAACACGATGACGCTGCGCCATTGAATCAATCCGGCACGAAGAAACTGCAACGAACCCACCAACGCGATACTGCCAACGATGAACAGCGAGCCGGCGATTGCGACCTTCTCATCCTGTCCGATGAGATACACCAGCACCGGCACGGTCAGTATCGAACCACCGGATCCGAGCAGTCCGAGACTGATGCCGATCGCGATGGCACCGGGAATGGCGAAGTAGGATTCCAGCATTGTCTTTCTACACCGCGTCGAGGGGAATTTTCAGATAACGGATTCCATTATCTTCAGCGTCCGGTAATCGTCCGGCACGGATGTTGACCTGAATTGATGGCAGCAGCAGTTTTGGCATTCCAAGTTGGCTGTCCCGCCCCTCGCGCATCGCAACGAATTCGGCTGCAGTCACCTGATCGTTAATGTGTATGTTGGACTGGCGCTGCTCCGCGACGCTGGTTTCCCAGGCGTAAACATCTCGACCGGGCGCTTTGTAGTCGTGACACATGAAAAGACGAGTGTCATCGGGCAGTGCGAGTATCTTCTGGATAGAGGCATATAACTGTTCCGCACTGCCGCCCGGGAAATCTGTCCTTGCTGTACCGAAGTCCGGCATGAATAACGTATCGCCGACGAACGCACTGTCGCCGATCACGTAGGTCACGCAAGCTGGCGTGTGCCCTGGTGTTGCTATCACCCGCGCGTCGATATTGCCGACCTTGAATCTATCCCCGTCTGCGAAGAGATGATCAAACTGGCTGCCATCCGCGGCCAATCCTTCGATATTGAATATGCCCTTGAAGACTTCCTGCACCGCGGTGACGTTGGCTCCAATGGCCGTGGATCCGCCAAGTGCATCTCTAACATGTGGCGCGCTACTCAGATGATCTGCATGCACATGTGTTTCGAGGATCCAATCGACGCCAAGTTGCGACTCTTTAACATAGGCGATCAATGCCTCGGCGGACGACGTGGTCGTCCTACCTGATTGCGACTCGTAGTCGAGCACAGGATCGATAATCGCGGCTCGCTTGCTGTCCGGATCGCTAACAACGTACGACACTGTGAATGTTGCTGCATCGAAAAAAGCTTTTACGTTTAGCTTGCTCATAGTCGTGGTTCGTCAATTAACATTTGTATATTCTAATATTATAATATACCATTGTCAATTATGAATATTAATAATTACTTAATGGCGGCCGCTGGCGGTGCACTAATCGGCACAGCGTCGGTCGTTTTGCTTTGGCTCAACGGCCGCATAGCCGGTATCAGCGGCATCATGAATGGTGCTTTCAGTAAACAGCGGAGTGAAGCTGGCTGGCGCGTGGCATTCGTAGTCGGGCTTATTGCGGGCGGCCTGCTTTATCAATGGGTAACAGGGGTAGCGCTCATCGAACGCAGCGACTTTCCAATCTGGATGACTGTCGTTGCCGGACTATTGGTTGGATATGGCACGCGTATGGGCAGTGGTTGTACGAGTGGGCACGGTATATGTGGTGTTAGTCGCTTGTCGATGCGGTCAATCGTAGCAACTGCCACATTCGTTTTTGTTGGCATGCTGGTCGCGACCGGGATAAGCAAGGTGATGTCATGAGTTCAAGTTGGAAGAAGAGTCTCGCCGCCCTTTTCTCAGGCCTTATCTTCGGACTGGGCCTTGCGATTTCAGGACTGTCGAATCCTGACAATGTGCTGCAATTTCTCACCTTATCGTCAAACTGGAGTCCGGCCCTACTGTTCGTCATGGGCGCGGGCATTCTGGTTTCGTTCGCCGGTTATAAGTGGGTACTGCGGCGCGGCCCTGTGTTTGACGACGAACTGCATCTCCCAAGTAATAACAAACTCGATCGTCGGCTGCTCACCGGGGCCGCAGTATTTGGCGTCGGATGGGGATTGGCGGGGTTCTGTCCGGGCCCCGCGATCGTCGGCTTGTCTACGGGCATGCTCGAACCGTTTATATTTGTAGCCGCGCTGATAGTCGGCTCACAGATTCAACGCATGCTCGCGTCGTCATGAAACGTGGCGCTGGTCTGGAGAAAATGGAAGCTGCAGCGGAGCGTGCCAGTGCGTTGATGAAAACACTGGGCCACGCAGACCGCCTGATGATCTTGTGCAATCTCGCTGAGGGCGAGCGAGCAGTGGGCGATCTGGCAGCGGAGCTCAATATTTCGCAGTCGTCGCTGTCGCAGCATCTTGCCCGAATGCGTGCTGAGGGCCTCGTTGAAACTCGTCGCGAATCACAAACCATCTACTATCGATTGAGTGGCGGCGAAGTTCGCAAAGTTATTAAGTCCCTGTACCGAATATTTTGCCCTTCTTGAGGCGGCGTATAGGTTTTCTGGTCGCTTTGGCGCGAAATGATAAGAACTTGATTCAACGGGAATAGTTTCGAATCGGGCCAGTCAGTACAGTTAGTCAACACACTGGAGACGACCAATGAAACGACAATCTGACATTTCACTAACTACGCCGACCAGCAGTTGTCCGGAAATAGAGGCCGCGAAAATGCGACGCCAACAGCAGCGGGAACAGACGCTCGCTTGGATTTCCACTAACGCTCTTTCGACATTTCGCCTTGCTTGGCACAACGCCTGAACAGGAGATGGATATGACTCAGGACGATACCAAAAAAGGTAAGTCGGTCCTTTACTGGATAACGCTTGGGACCATTTTCGCGGCGCTCATCACAGCTGCACTGACGTGATCGATTTTACCTGGATGCTGTGGAGCCGAGCGCGAGCCGACTACGTTAAAGCGGCGACGTTTTGGTTAGCGACTCGATGCTTCACTTGGCTGCGACGTGGTCGTGGACAAACTGCGTCGGCTCAACCTTATTCTGTTGTTCTTCCTCCCGACTCTTCAGGAACGGCAGAATCAGCAGGGGGATAAGGAGCAGCACCGCATCAATATAAAGCACCATCGCATAGTCCACTCGCTCAGCGACGACGCCTTGCCAGTAATTTGTATAGCTGAGGGTCACATTCTTCATCCCCATAAACGCCGTGAATTGAGTTGCTGCAACCGCCGGATTAGTCATACCCATGAATACCGCGACGCTCAGGGCGAACGCCATGCCGAAGCACAAACCGTGCAGGATGATTGAGCCATAGAAGACTATGATGCTAACCGACGCGAGCCCGACGCTGGATATTTGCGTAGCCAGCACAAGTGTCGGGAGCGCTGCTAGCAGACAGGTGATTCCCAACATTCTACGTAAGCCAAAGCGGTCGCCGAGCGCACCGCCGATCAGACAACCTAGCCCCGCTGCAATTGTGTTGTACACAGTGAGCGTAGCAATTTGATTATCAGACAAACCATAATCGACCTGTATCGTGCTCAAGGTCGCGTAGGCCAGCGCAAGTGGCGCAAACGGCAGCAAAGAGTAAACCAGTCCCCACTTTGGCGCTTGTCCGGACTTCAGGAAGCTCGTGTAGACTTCCTTCGCGAAGTCCCGAACCGAGGCAAGCAACGCTCGGAGAGGATCACTCCTCGGGCTCGACTCAGGTTTGGAGGCACCCGGATCTTTGACGAAGAAGATGATAAAAAGCATATTAAGAAACAACAGCCCAGAGACATAAACCAGGCTGGCGTTAAAGCCCCAAAGCCCGTAGACAAATATCGCGACTCCACCCCCAAGCGTGATGCCAAGATACTGTCCGCCGAACATGAATCCGTTGCCGCGACCGCGTTCATCCTCTTTCAAAGTGCTAACAGCAAGCGAATCAATCGCGACGTCCTGTGTCGCGCAGAAAATATTATTCAGGACGATCACAAACAGCAGCGATCGGAAATCGGCGATCAGGTCCAGCGCGGCGGTTAGCAGTAAGGTTACGATCATCATCGACGTGCAGAAGACAATCCATGCCTTGCGGCCTCCGAAGCGCCTGAGTTTGATGAGATCAATCAACGGAGCCCATGCCCACTTTAGGGCCCAGGGCAGCAGTAGCGCAGCGACGAAAACGCCGATTTGCTCGAGCGACAGTCCCGCCCTGCGCATAAACGCGACCATGGCTATCGAGGTGAAGCCGAACGGAATACCTTCGGATATGTACATCAGTCCAAAGGTCAGAAATCGACCTCTCGTAGTATCGAGCAAGTTTTTGGCAGATTTCTTGATATCGAGTTGAGAGACCAACGCTAGGCGCGTTGTCTATGAATCCAACCGAGTGCAGTTATTTCAGGCATGCGTGATGCTATCACGACGGCTGCTGCCGAAGCTCAAGAATGGAATAGATATTCGATTACACGGCAATAGCGAAGCTGTCTACGTAATTTCCACGACGTAACCCAATCTTAGGTTTCATACAATGACTGAGTCCCGAGATGCTTTTAATAATCAAATAAGAGAAGTCATTGCTCATGCGAAAACAGCAAATAAACGTATTGCTTGGCGTCGTCATTTTGTTCTCAAGCTCGAATGGATTATTCGCTCAACAGACCGTTGAGGACGCTCTGAGCGCTCAGAATGCCAGCCTGAAGACCAGCGTAGACGTACAGGAACGCATTAACACGCTTGATGACGAAACCCGAGATCTTCTTTTCGATTTTCGCTCGACGATGTCCCAAGTCGGAGACTTAAACGCTTACAACGATCAACTCGAACAGCTGGTCGCCACGCAACGCGTTGAGGTCGCCGATTACGAGCGCCAATTCCAGGAAATCGAAATCACTAAGCGTCGTATCCTGCCATTAATAGTGCGCATGATTGATGTGCTCGAGGAATTTGTCGCTATCGATATTCCCTACCTCGAAACTGAACGTGGCATGCGCGTTGCAGAACTCAAAAAACTTATGGCGCGGCCTGAAGTTCCGACATCCGAGAAATATCGGCGGGTCACCGAAGCGTACCAAATCGAACTGGAATACGGCCATACGATTGAAGCCTATGAAGGCGAAATGACTTTCAACGATGAGACTCGCACCGTCGCGTTTCTTCGCTTTGGTCGCCTTGGCCTTTACTACATGACGCTCGACGGAATTGAAATCGGCTATTGGGATAGCTCACGCGACGACTGGGTTGTACTCGACGACGAATATCGGCAATCGCTTGATCGCGCCATACGGATCGCACGCAAGCAGTTGCCACCCGACCTGATACGACTTCCAATACCAGCGCCGGAGAATCGAACATGAAGAACGTAGCGATCCTCTCCCTGCTATTGCTGTTGCCTTGCGTCTCCTGGTCGGATGACCGTGACGTCGATGCGCTGGTCGAATCTGTGCGGCAGGAAGCCCTCAAGGAAGCGGAGCATGACGAGCAACGCATCGACCGCTTCCTTTCCGATCAGGAACAACAGCGAGAAGTGTTGGCCGACGCCAAGGCACAGCTAGCGGCCGCGACCGCACGCGCTAATCGCCTACGCGATGCGTATGAAGAAAACGAGCAGACGCTTACCGAATATGAAGCGACGCTGGTCGAACGGGCGGGTGATCTGAACGATCTGTTCGCAATCGTTCGGCAAAGCGCCCTCAGCGCTGACAACGTACTTGAGTCCTCGCTGGTTTCCGCTGAACAAACGGAACGTTCAAGCTTCCTGCAGGACATTGGCAAGGGCGAGACCACGCCGACCATCGACAATATCAAACGCCTTTGGACAACAGTACTCACCGAGATCAGCGAGTCGGGCAAGGTGGTTCGGTTTAACGCCACGCTTATCAAGCCACAGGGTGATGAGTTGCAACAGGTTGTGACGCGCGCCGGTGTGTTTACCTCGGTAAGTGATGGTGCGTTCCTGCGCTACCTGCCTGATAGCGGCAAACTTGTAGAATTAAGCCGGCAGCCGGCACTGCGTTTTCAACGCATGGCGCAAAAGCTGCAAGATGCGGAATCGGGCATGGTGGCAATGGCGCTTGACCCGTCCAAGGGAGCCATACTGAGCCTGATGGTGCAGTCACCCGACTTTAGAGAACGGATACGACAAGGTGGCAGTATCGGTTACCTGATTCTCGTTCTCGGTGCGATTGGCGTGATCATCGTTATTCGAGGTGCCATTTCTTTGACGATCGCAGGTCGCCGAATCGACCAGCAGGCGATCACTAAGGACGCCAGCGACAAGAACGGACTGGGCCGGCTGAAACTCATTGCCGCTGCCGACGAAGACGAAAGCATGACGTCACTGGGTATTCGACTCGATGAGGCGCTCGCGGAGGAATCGGCTTTTCTGAGCCGCGGCCTGGCTACCGTTGCGGTGCTGGCAGCGGTCAGCCCGTTGCTGGGCCTGCTGGGCACAGTGACCGGCATGATAGAAACATTCCAGTCGATCACTTTGTTCGGCACTGGCGATCCGAAGCTGATGTCTGGCGGTATCTCCCAGGCATTGGTCACTACACAACTCGGCCTCGCGGTCGCAATCCCATTGGTACTGTTCCACAGCCTGCTAACCGGACGCGCGAACCGGCTCGTCGAACGACTGGGCAAGTACAGCAGCGACTTGTTAACAAACAATGAACTGGGCTGATTACAAGGATGGTCTGGCGGCCCTGTTTGAACAGGGTGGCCTGACACTTTGGGCGATTCTGTTCGCGTCGATTCTGCTGTGGATTCTGATTGTGGAACGCTACTGGTTCCACTGGCGACAAATGAGTGGCGTACGCGAGCATTTGCGTGTCGAGTGGAAAAGCTCGCGGACTGATCTCCCGGAAGAGATGCGGTTTCGACGCATACGCGCAATCGTTGCCGAACTAACCGCAGAGTCCAATCGTAATCTGCAGGCACTGCAAGCCTTAACCGGCATATTGCCCTTGCTCGGCCTATTGGGAACGGTATCCGGAATGATTAAGGTATTTGAAGTCATCACGATATTCGGTACCGGTAACACACGCGGAATGGCATCAGGGATTTCAGAGGCGCTCGTTACGACGATGGCCGGACTGTTTACAGCATTGTCCGGTTTGTACTTCGCCGCCGACCTGGAAAGCCGCTCGGAAAAACTGGCACTGCGCTTTGAAACTGAACTTGTGGAGGGAGACTAAGTGGCAACACGCGACCATCTAAAATCGGAAGCCGGACCTTCAGCAATGAACATCACACCGCTGATCGACATGGTCTTCATCCTGCTGATATTTTTTGCCGTTAACGCCTCCTTCGTAAAGGAATCGGGAGTCGAAATAGAGAGACCCAACGCACGAACGGCGGAGATACAGCAGAAAGCCAACATCATGATCGCCGTTACCAAAAACGACGAAGTCTGGATTGATCGGCAGCGCGTAGACCCGCGCAGCATACGCGGTCACGTTGAGCGACTGCATGCTGAGAACCCTGAAGGTGCAGTCGTGATACTCGCTGATGAAGATTCCAAGACAGGTCTCGTCATTCAAGTACTGGATCAGACCCGCCTCGCAGGCGTCGAAAACGTTGCTGTAGCAGCCACCCCGGACGGCATGTAGTGCACCTGGACTCGAGCCGCATACCGTTAATCATCATTGCGGCCATTGTGGTCAATATCATGATGTTCACGGCCATTGAAGTAATGGTCGGCATGAAACGTATCCGGCTCACCGACGCAAACAACATTGACATTGCCAACTTCATTCGTATGGATGAAAAATCGCGCGAGGTAAGCTCGCGGCGTGATCCAAAAGCACCGGAAAAGCCGCCGCAAGAAATGCAGCAGGACCTGCGCCGACTGAATGCGTCGACCAACTCAAATCTCACTGGCCTGTCGATTGACGTGCCAGATATCGATATTGATATCGGCATCGGCGGCGACATTGCAATCGCTCGCGAACTGACACCGTTAGTGCGCGTGCCCCCCGAATATCCCGTGCCCGCTCTTTCCCGCGGCATCGAAGGTTTCGTGGTTTTGGGTTTCACTGTCACCGAAGCAGGCTCGGTCATTGATGCGGAAGTCCTGCGTTCGGATCCACCAAACGTATTCGACCGTGCCGCGCTTCGTGCCGTATCAAGATTCAAATATCAGCCACAGTTTGTTGACGGCAAGCCCGTTCAGGTCAGGACCTATACCAAATTGGAATTCGAGTTGGAGGACGACTAGATGCGCTTGGCATTTATTCGAATCTTAGGCGTTCTACTTTTGCTATTAGCGGCATCGACGGTCGTTGTCGCAGAGAATCGAGCGTCCAACAGAACCTACCTCAAGATGATCGACGTACAAAAACTGTGGGATGAGGAAAGCTACACCGCGGCACTCGACATGCTGTGGGAATATGAGCCCAAGACAGATAAAAGACCCTACGATCAGGCTGTCGTACTGCAATACATCGCGCACACCAACGTTTTTTTGGACCAAATCGATGGAGCGCGGAGCGCACTAAAAAAGGCGCTGCAACTTCCGAAGATTGATAATGCTTTAATCGCCGAGTTAAATCTGCTTTACGGTCAGATCGTGCTGGGAGACGAAGAATTCGAGGAAGCGCTTGAAGCGCTCGAATACTGGTACACCTATGCGGAGACGGAGAAGCAGGCAAACCAGATATTTACGGTTGGCTACGCGAATTATGTGACTGGTCACATGGAACGCGCTGAAGAGTTGTTAGCGAGCGCTATTGCCATGCAAGCAGAACCCCGAAAATCATGGTATCGGCTCTATTATCAAACCCTCTTCGAGCGCAAGAAATACGCCCAGGCCGAGGAATTACTGCTCGGCATGATAGACAGTGATCCCTACGAGAATGATAACTGGCGAATGTTGGCCAATCATCACATGCAGCTGGAAGATCGTCGCGCGGCACTTGCCGCACTAACGATCGCTTATAACGAAGGATTGCTTGAGGGCGCCGGTGATCTGAAGCGAATGGTCGCACTATATAGTTCGGTTGAAATTCCCGAAAAGGCGGCGCGACTACTTGAACAACACCTCGCCAGCGAAACGCTGGAAACAGATGCAGACATGCTAAAGCGACTCGCCGATCTTTGGCTCCTGTCCAGAGAGCGGCATCAGGCGATGATTGTCTTGCAGCAGGCCGCAGCGGCCGCGCCGGATGGCCGCACATACGAGATGCTGGGAAATATTTTCTTCGAAGATGAGGACTGGGCGAGCGCCTATGAAGCGTATTTGAAAGCGCTCGACCTGGGCGGTTTTGATGAGCCCGAGCGAATCTATATGTTGGCCGGAATCAGCGCAGAACAAGGCGGCATGAAGGATGCGGCAAGGGATGCGTTCATGGAAGCTCGAAAATCCGACGAGCTGCGAAAACAGGCTGATGCGCTACTGCGGCGTCTTGATAGAAGCTAGTTCAGCTCGCCTGCTCCAGTTCTTCGCTTGCCTCAAGCCACTCCCATTCGAGGGACTCGATGCTTGATTTCGCAGCAGCCTGATCCTGAATGAGTTGGGTTAGCTCGTCCTTTCGGCTCTGGTCGACGTAAATCGATTCATCCGCAAGGCACGTATCGAGTTCTACCAGCTTGGTCCGAAGTACAGTAAGTTCCTTTTCAACATCCCGAATTTTATCGTAGAGCGGTTTCAACTGCTGTCGCCGCTGCGCCTGTTCCTGTCGCTGCTGTTTCTTGTTCACGCTTTTTGCAGGAACGTCCTGCCACTTGGCCGCGGCCTGTTCAGATTTTTCTTCCTGCTCCCGGAGCCAGGTCGGATAGTCGTCGAGGCTGCGTGTAAATCGATCCACAATGCCATCATGGACAATAAGCAGTTCGTCGCAAACGCTTCTCAACAGGTGGCGATCATGAGAGATCACGACCAACGCCCCGCTGTACTCAATAAGCGCAACACTTAACGCCTGGCGCATTTCGAGATCAAGATGATTGGTCGGCTCGTCAAGTAATAGCAAGTTGGGTCCCTGGCGAATCATCAACGCCAATACGAGCCGGGCCTTTTCACCACCGGAGAACGGCTCGACGGGTTCAAATATTCGTTCTCCACTGAAGCCGAAGCGGCCCAGATAGTTACGATGATCCTGCTCACGGTCGGCGGGCGCATAGTCGCGCAAATGATCAATGGGACTGTGCTCCGGACGCAGTAGCTCAAGCTGGTGTTGAGCAAAGTATCCGATCTTCGTATCCTTACTCAGAAGCCGCTCACCTTGCAGCAGGGTGCTGCCCGTCGAAAGCGCTTTGACGAGCGTCGACTTACCGGCGCCGTTTACGCCAAGCAGACCAATACGATCACCAGCCGCCAGGTGTAAATCGATACCGTCGAGGATGACATCGTCGCCGTAGCCAACCGCGGCGTCTGTTAGGCCGAGCAGGTGTTGTGGCTGCTTTTCCGGCTCTATGAAGTGAAAGCGAAACTGAGAATCGACGTGTGCCGGAGCGATCTGCTGCATGCGTTCAAGCATTTTGATCCGGCTTTGAGCCTGACGCGCTTTCGACGCTTTATAGCGAAAGCGATCAACATAGCTTTGGATGTGCTTGATCTCTTTCTGTTGCCGAACATACATCGACTGTTGCTGCGAAAGCTGCTCGGCGCGCAGAGTTTCGAACTGGCTATAGTTGCCAGTAAACAGATTGATCGTTTCGTTCTCAATATGTGCAATACGCGTGCAGACTTGGTCAAGAAAATCACGATCGTGTGAAACAACCAACAAGATGCCTTCGTAGCGCTTCAGCCAACGCTCAAGCCACAGGATTGCCGGGAGGTCCAGATGATTGGTCGGCTCATCCAGCAGCAGGATGTCGGATCGACACATGAGCGCGCGGGCGAGATTAAGCCGCATGCGCCAGCCACCTGAAAACTCTTTGACGGGTTTCGCGTACTCGTCCGCTGCGAAGCCGAGACCGTGCAGCAGTCGCGATGCGCGTGACTCGGCTGTAAAACCATCGATAGCTTCCATGCGTTCATACAGAAGATGTAGATCTGGCTTGTCCGCGTCGGCTTCACCCTCGGCTATGGCAGCCTGCACCGTGCGCAGCTCATGGTCGCCGTCCATTACGTAGTCGACGCCGCTGCCACTACCGTCCGGACTTTCTTGTGCGACGTGGGCGATGACATCCTTCGGATCCAGGGCAAGTTCGCCATCGTCCGCTTCCAGTTCTCCCAATAGCATGGCAAACATCGATGACTTGCCCGATCCGTTGGCACCGATCACGCCCATGCGCTGTCCAGCATGAATCTGGAAACTGGCGTGCTCGATTAAGACCTTGCGGCCGCGGCGCAGAGCGATGTTAGTAAGGGCAAGCATGATGGTCGCGATTATAGGTCACGCAATGTTGTGTGTCAGAATCACGGAGATGACAAGCACGAACATAGTAATTATCGGGGCCGGTGCGGCCGGCCTCGCCGCTGCAAAGGAGCTGCAGGAACGCGGGCAGGACTTTCTACTCCTGGATGCTTCTCACCGCATCGGTGGTCGCGCCTATAGCGAAGAACTCGCTCCCGGCGTGCCATTCGATCTGGGCGCGCATTGGGTGATGGCGCCATCTGACAATCCGCTGATGCCGCATGCCAAGAGTGGTGAAATTGAGCTCGATGCTGCGGGAGAACACTACACCGCAGCACGCTACTTTGAAGAACGCGATTGGCTGCCGGATAAGGCCTATGAGGAATTCGGCGAGTACTGGGACCTACAGTTCGCCGCATTGGCCGAAGCGACAGGCGGTGGTGAGGACTCGCCCGTCTTCGACATCATTGATAACGACAGTCGCTGGGCACCGTATTTTCATATGTTCTTTGCGCAGGACTTTACGCGCGACGTCGACCAGGCTTCGGCCAAAGACACCCTGAACTACATCCGTAAGGAAGACGATCTGGCCGTCACCATTGGGCTGGGCAATCTGTTGGCTCGATACGGGGCGGATCTTCCGGTTTCACTCAATTCGGCCGTGCATAAGATCGATTCGTCGGGCGCGGACATTAAGCTGCAAACAACGAAAGGCCAGATTCGCGCTAACAAGGTAATTTTGACAGTTTCCACCGGAGTGCTGGCATCTCGTCAGATCGAGATTGCACCTGCCCTGCCCGACTGGAAGCTTAATGCTATTGATGGCCTGCCTCTCGGTAGCTGTACTCGAGTCGGATTGATGTTCGATGATCCGATTCTTCGCGAACTACCGAGTGAGTTCACGGTAGACACATCAGGCGACGGTCCGATTCATTTCAGAAATAGACCGTTCGGCCATGACTATGTGGAAATTGCGACTGGCGGTCGAATGGCCGAGTGGATGGAAAAATCAGGCGAGCCAGCAACGATCGCTTTTATCCTGGAAAAAATGCGCGGTATGGCAGGACAACGATCTGTGCCGAAGCCATCGCATTCAATCGTATCGGCCTGGGACGGAGACGCGTGGGTAAAAGGTGCTTACAGTTGTGCGCGACCCGGTGCAGCTGATCTGCGATCAGTATTGGCGCGGCCGGTAGACGATCGAATATTCTTCGCGGGCGAAGCAACCTCCAGCGGTTATTACGCCAGCGTACATGGCGCTTGTATTTCAGGAACTGAAGCGGCGCGAGCGGCCTGCAACTAGCGTTAGAATTCCGCCCGGAACAGGGTCGCTGGCTTCACGACATCCATTGGCAAGTCGGTGAGAGTCGTATCTCGCTGCCTGCTCATTTGATCCTCCGGGTTGTAGCCCCACTTAATTCGCGAAGAAGAATCGGCTTCTGACATCTCTACTCGCCATTGGTACTCCTCGTCGAGCACTTCCAAGCGGTCTAGTTCTAAAGCCGCTCTGCTGCGAAAAAGCTCTGCGTATCTCGCATCCATGTCAATTTTGTCGCCTGGCTTGTAGGCGTAAACCACCACTTCGTCGATGACTTCGTCTGTCGTGTCTTCGACTTCCTCGACTTCCTCGTCCTGCGCGAACGCGACGCCCGCATAAAGCAGGATAGCCGCGCTAACGACAGCCCTCGAGAATAAGCCTTTGCGCAAAAAAATCATTACTGCTTCTGTTCCGACACCCAACTCATGGCGTCGAACCAATACGCACGAGTCGTCGTTAACCATTGATCACTCTGCTTCGCAGCGATCCATGCGTTCAGAAAATTCAACAGGCCTTGCTCACCCTTGCGGACCGCGATTGCTTCACTATGGGCAAGCAGCGGTTTGTCGACGGGTATATCAACTGTGTCGCTTTCTCGCAACGCCAGGTAACGGGCCGCCGGCATTCCAGCAAGATAGACGTGTGCGCGACCCTCGACTACTTCCGTCTCAGCGAGCGCTGGAGTTGCATACGCTTTGACGTTCGCTTGATCGAAATACATATCGGCAATGCTGTAGGACTTCGTGCCAGTGACAGCGGCAATAACGACATCACTCTTATTGAGGTCCGCTAGCGTCTTGATGTCTTTGGTCATCTCCGTATTGGTAGCGATGCCGACACCCGAGGTGGCTGAAGGCCGGGTAAATTCCACCTGCAGTGCACGAGCAGCCGTAATCGCCATTCCAGCCGCGATGATATCAATCTCACCTTGCCGCAGTGCCGGGATCAGTTCGTCCCACTTATAGACCTTGAACTCAGCCTTGATGCCCATGTCACTCGCGAGTCTGTTCGAAACTTCAATTTCAAAACCAATAAGTTCCCCAGACGCGGTCTTTATTGTCCACGGCGCAAATTCCGCCACCCCAACGCGAATAGCGCCCCTTTCAAGGATCTCGTCGAGCACGTCGGCGCTGGCGGTGCCAGCGATGAAAATTAGAAGCAGTGGGAAAAATAGCTTGCGTGTTGCTGATCTGGCCATGTTCGGGTTCTCGGTAATTTCGGGCGTTGCCGCCTTGGTTAATGTGTTGATTGTCACGGAGACCTATGACTTTGTCCAGCCGATGAGACCCGCCGGACAGGCCCTACAATAGCAATAAATATGAAACAAGAATCCTCGGCGTCGATTAGAATAAGTGCTTTATGCTAAAGAGTGAGCATGAGCCCAATGGATATGTTGATGTGCGGGTAATCTCTGTACCAATTCTAGTGCTGCGGACCTAAACGCATGGATTTCCAATGGGTCGCAATTGCGCTTGGGGACATTGCCTGGATTTTTCTGGCCTTTGTGATGGGCCTCTTGGCGCGCTCGATCGGCCTGCCACCGCTTGTTGGATTTCTCGCGACCGGCTTTCTACTCAACTCGCAGGGAATCGCCAGTAGCGAGATGCTCGCCAAGCTATCTGACCTGGGCATCAC
>RCNB010003709.1_pt1 | contig 14950 bp, 17 predicted proteins | sample 2041321 | NCBI WGS metagenome assembly RCNB01 (sample SAMN09708232, study PRJNA481090) | Marine sediment metagenome, whole genome shotgun sequencing project. | reverse complement strand
TCTCCTTGAGGAGACATTACAAATTATTGATTCTTAAAATTATCTATATAATGAAGAACTCTTTCTTCTAAAATAGCCAATGTGACTGTACCTTGCTCAAGAATTACTTCATGAAATTCTCTAATATCGAAGCTATTTCCTAATTCGGCTTCAGCTTTTTTACGCAATTCTCTAATCTTTAATTCTCCCATTTTATAGGATAAAGCTTGGCCCGGCCATGAAATATAGCGGTCTGTTTCTGTATTGATTTCATGTAATGATAATGCTGTATTAGAAGCCATATAATTAACAACTTGCGACCGCGACCATCCTTTTGCATGAATACCTGTATCAACCACTAAACGACATGCACGCCACATTTCATAAGTGAGTTGCCCAAACTTTTCATAAGGCGTTGTATACATATTCATTTCATCGGCTAAAAATTCGCAATATAAGCCCCAACCTTCTCCATAGGCAGACAAATACATGTTCTTTCTAAACTTAGGAATACTATCACCCAGCTCATTGTTCAAGCTTCCTTGTAAATGATGCCCTGGCACCGCTTCATGTACAGTCAGTGCTGGCATTGTATATAAAGTTCTACTTGGCAAATTATACGTATTTACCCAATAATAACCAGCATCAGTACTGTTTTTAGATGTACCAATATATCTACCAGTAGTATATTTTGGCGCAATAGCGTCGGGTACAGGTGCTACTCCGTATGGCTTCCGTGGAAGCGTTTTAAAAAATCGTGGTAATTGTGCGTCGGCTCTTTTAGCCATATCGCGTGCAATCATTAACAACTCTTGCGGCGTTTCAGCATAAAATTGCTGGTCAGTTCTTAAAAATTTAAAAAAATCTTCGAAAGAGCCTTCGAATTCGAGATCTTCGATAATTTCTTGCATGGCTGTTTTTATCCGAGCCACTTCTTTTAAGCCTATTTGATGAATATCATCTGCTGTATACTGAGTGCTTGTTGTATAGTAATTGATTCTGTTCTGATAATAGGTCGCGCCATTTGGTATTTCAGATACGCCTAAAGATGTTCTAGTTGTTGGGAGGTAAGTTGTTTCAAAAAAGGCCTTAATGCGTTTAAATTGTGGAATTACATCTCTAGTAATCGCCTTTTTAGCAGCATCTAAAATAGAATCAGATTGATTTTCAGTTAAAATAGCCGGTAAATTCTTAAAAGGTGAATAGAAAAAACTATTTTCTAATGTATCCACGATGTGCATATCATATGTTGAATCATAACCTTTAAAAATTACTTTGGGCTGTGACATCCCTTTCTCTAAACCCTCTTCAATAAGCGCTAGGTTTTGATCTACGTACACAGGTAGCGCATTGAGTTTTCCTAAATACTCTTTAGCTTGTTTATAGTTTGTAATTGGCCTCACCATATAGGGCAAACTAAGGTGAAATCCCGAATCAGATAGTAAAGGATTTAAATAACGTTCGAATGCATTATAATCTATCGTTTCTTGAAGTTTAAACTTCAATAATTCTAATGAAATCGCCTCTGTTTCGGAGAGAGAACTAGCCTCAATTCTAGCCAAAATATCAAGCTGCTCTTTCGCAAAATCTGCTTCAGCCTTAAAATGATCTTTTACGAATAAGCCTAGTGGGTATTCTTCTTTATCATAACCCTTATGATCTTCAACAATTTTAATGATATCGGTCAATTGTATTGAGGCCTTGTTTTGAGTTGTGTTTTGACAGCTCAGTAAAAAAACGAAGGTGACAGCTAAAAGAACTTTTAGAGTAGTATTCATATTTATGATTTTCAATGGCTTATAAAACTAGTAAAAATAGGTAGCTTTTGATATAAATAATTCAAGTTCTTAAAGTTTTCATATTAAAAATTTGGAATCTTCTTTTTTTATTCTACATTTGTAGAGTTAATTCTAAATCTGTAGAGCAATGCAATTATCAAAAACTGAAGAACAGCTAATGCAACATCTCTGGAAGCTTGAAAAAGCTTTTATGAAAGACTTATTAGATGCTTTTGATACTCCTAAACCCGCAACAACAACAGTAGCAACGCTATTAAAACGTATGACTGATAAAGGTTTTGTAGGCTATAAATTATATGGAAAATCTAGGGAATACTATCCTTTAGTAAAAAAAACAGCCTATTTCTCGAAACATGTAAACGGATTGATTAAACACTTTTTTAATGACAGTGCTTCTCAATTCGCATCGTTCTTTACCCAAGAAACCGATTTATCGAAAAATGAATTAGAAGATTTGAAGAAAATAATTGATGGTGAACTTAAAAAGAAATAATAATGATTGTCTATCTTATAAAATCAACAACATGTCTTGCCATATTTTTTCTGTTCTATAAACTCTTTTTAGAAAAAGAGAATATGCATATTTTTAAGCGCTTCTATTTACTTGGTATTTTAGTTGCTTCATTCTGTATTCCGTTAATTACATTTACCAATTATGTTTCAGTAGTCCCAATGCAAGAATTAGCAATGTTAGATCAAAATATGACAATAGCTACAAATGACTCAACTGGGATTGTGACGAACTATTTACCAATGATTTTATGGACTGTATACAGCTTTGGCGTCATTCTTTTCGTACTAAAATTCGCTCTTAACATCTATAAAATATTAGTTAAAATTTATAAAAACCCTCATCATAAAACAAAATCCTTTATCAATGTATTACTAGAAGATTTAGCAACTCCTCATACTTTCTTTAGCTATATTTTTTTAGATAAGTATAAATTTGAAGCTAAGAAAATACCACAAGAAGTCATCATACATGAACAAACGCATGCAAAGCAAAAACACTCATTGGATGTGCTTTTAATTGAACTAATACTGATTGTATTTTGGTTTAACCCGATATTCTACCTTGTCAAACACGCTATCAAATTAAATCATGAATTCTTGGCTGACCAAGCCGTTTTAAATCGAGGTACCAACACATCAGTGTATCAAAAAATACTACTCAATTTTTCATCGACAGACTATCATCCTAAACTAACCAATGCTATTAATTATTCATTCATCAAAAAACGATTTACTATTATGAAAACACAAACATCAAAAAAAACGAGTTGGTTGAGAAGTTTGATACTACTGCCATTACTAACAGTTTTAATTTATGGTTTTAGCGAAAAAATTACCATTGAGAAATTAATACCTCAGATTCAGAAAACCACAAACAATAGTCAGTTGAAAGACGTTGAAATAGCTATTAATAAAAGTAAGACGATATTATTAAATGGCGAAAAATATGTTACTCTTGAAAATCTTACTGAAGAAGTCAAAAAGGTCGTATCAATTTATAGTCCTGATCAATTAAAAAATGTGAAGGTCTGGATTCAAGCTGACGGAACTTTAAACATGGCATTTATTACAGAAGTAAAGCAAGAACTTATTAAAACAGGAATTGTTCGTTACAAACACACCTACACATTTCAAAATAAAGCTACGCTAGAACAAATCTCCGAATATAACAATCTAGCAAAAAAATACAATGCCATGTCGAAAGATCGATTCATAGTAGAACTCAAAGATGTTGAACGCATAAGATACATTTATGATTTAATGACCTTACCACAACGTAAAAAAGCAGAACCTTTTCCTAATTTTCCACCTCCTCCTACCGCTCCAAAAAGAGTCTATCAAGGAGAGGAGCAAAATATTATACCACCTCCGCCTGCACCAGCTCCCTTTGTTGTTCATGGTAAAGCTATAAAGGATATTCCTCCGCCATCTAGCCCTCCAAACCCATTAGACCATATTATTGAGCTAGCCAAAAAAGGCGCTACATTCTATTATGAAGACGACAAAATATCTTCCGATAAGGCTATAGAAATTGTTAAAAAAAATAAGAGTACTAATATCCAGATACGAGATCATGATTCTAAAAATTCGATTGTAAAACTATCCAAGAAACCAATTGTTGTTACGGGTAAACTAGATCCAAAATGGTCGAGTAATTATAACAATTACATGCGTGAAATGAATAATAAAGGAGCTCATTTCTACTTTGAAGGAGAGAAAATATCTCTAGACCAAGTTTTAAAAATTAAACAAGAATTTGGAAACATAAATATGCTTACTAAAGATGTCGACACTAAAAAACCTTTAGTCATATTATCACGAAAAGAAATCACAACAAAAGATCTCAAAAATATTGATAGATAAAGAAAAGGCTTACCAACCGGTAAGCTTTCTTTACTTTTATAATTTCTTCACATATTGCGTAATAATCACAATTTGAGTTGGGCCTACTTTACCTTCAATAAATTCAGCATTGTCACGATCTAAACGAATATTTCTGACTGCAGTGCCCTGTTTAGCAACTAAACTCGAACCTTTTACTTTTAGATCTTTAATTAATACTACCGAATCTCCTGCTTCTAGTATAACACCATTCACATCTCTATGTATTATTTTTTCACTTTCATCTTCTCCTTCGCCGGTTGCTTTTGCCCAAGCTAAGACGCCATCATCTAAATACAACATATCTAATAAGTCTTGTGGCCATCCTTCTGCTTTTAAGCGCGATAACATACGCCAGGCAATAACTTGTACAGCAGCGACCTCACTCCACATACTGTCATTTAAACAGCGCCAGTGGTTTGCATCTGTAGTCTCAGGATCGTTAATTTGGCCTATACACGTGGTGCAAGCCAGCAGCGACGCATCCCCTCCACCAGATGCAACTGGTATTACTTCAAACACTTGAAGATTTTCTGTTGCATTACACAGTTCACATGTTGAACCACTTCTTTGTTCTAAGGTTTTTAATATGCTCATATTGGTATTGTTCTTAGTTGGTGAAAGTACGTTAAATAACTTCTCAATGCGAGTTGTCAATTATCAGACATTTCTAATGAATTCTTACTATAATTGATCTCTCAATTTCTTCGACATTTTGGCAACGACTAAATCGTACGAATGATCAATCAAATCATAGATCAATTGATGTGGTAGATTCGAAAACTCAATGGTATTCCACAATAATTTATTCATGTGATATCCTCCATAAATAAGTCCGTCGTATGTCGATCGAAGTCCAACGGACCTTTCAGGATCACATTTCAGGTTCAATTGCGGAGGCAAACGTTCTAATCCCGATAAGGCAAACATTTTACCTAGCACTTTAAAAACAAGTGTCTGTTGGTCAAAAGGAAATTCTTCTGTAACTGCTTTTTTAGATAAGCAATAATCTCTAACCTCTTCTATATTCATAATGGGATATTCTCTTGACAAAGAGAAGTGCTGTTTTGTTATTCTAAAGGTTTATATAAAACGGGTCTACTCGGAGAGGCATCGTTTTCGAATGGTGCAATTTGAATATTCAAAAAATAAGTACCATCCTCAATACGATTAGCCACAAAAATAAATTCGGTGATCGTAGCATCTAGTCTCAATTTCCCGTCGGTATTCCAGAAAGCATTATGACATAATAGTTCCCCATCATCTTTTTCTTTGTCAACTGAAGGTAAATCGATCAGTAAATGTTTTACCCCTTTTTCTCGCAAAAAAATAGCAGCATCTTCTAACAAAAATGGTGGATTTGTATTCGAATACTGCCTACTGAGTTTCTCTGTAGTATTGGGCATTGTTCTAATAATAACCGCTTCACGCTTTTTAGCACCTAAGACAAATTGCAATTGTTTTTTTGAAATCACAAAGTCATCACCCAACTTTTCAGGAGCTACGGTTATCAATTCAGCAAAAAAGAAAAATTGTTTTAAATGCTGATTTATTGAATAAAATTCTTTTGTAATATGACCTACACATTCAGTATGGGTACCATGTGCATGAGGATTGAATTTTATATTATTAAAATTTACAACTGCTCACTAATTACAGCGCCATCGACCTTTGCCGGTTTAATTTTTGGCTTACCTAAATACCAGGCATTTACATTATCGTTTGAATCACTTAAAGACATTGATATGTCTAAAGGTTTTGATAAATCTATTTGATGTTTTTTAGAATTGTATTGAATGGTTGCTAGCATGTCTCAAAGATAACTAAATCATAAATAAATCTGAAGCGATTCCGTCAACCAAAAATTTACCTTCTTCTGTAGTTTTAAGGCATTGGGAATTATCGCTTTCGTTTGTAACTTTTAATAAGCCTTGATCGATAAAACTCAACGTGTTTTTGACTAGGTAATTTTTAAAGGCGATTCCAAAATCTGCCTCAATTTGATTGAATGAAACTCCCCATATTGTTCTTAAACCAGTCATGATTGATTCGTTGAATCTATCTTTAATAGAAAGTATTTCACGCTCAGCAGGGAGCTTATTTTGTTGAATAGCCTTTATGTATTTTATATTATTAGAAACGTTCCAACTACGCTGCTCACTATCAAATGAATGTGCAGATGGGCCAAAACCTAGGTATGACTTACCCTGCCAATATGATGCGTTATGTTTTGAAAAATAGTTGGGTTTTCCAAAATTTGAAATCTCATAATGAATGAAACCTTGCTTTACCGTTTCATTTACCAATATCTTAAAATGTTCTAAGGCTGTTTCCTCAGAAACATTCGGATATTTCCCTTGGCGGATAAACGTTTCGAGTGCTGTTTTAGGTTCAACAGTTAACGCATAGCTCGAAATATGATTTACCCCAAAATCAAAAGTATATTGTAAGTTTTCTCTCCATCGTTTATTGGTCATATTGGGTACTCCATAAATCAAATCAATGGTAATATTATCAAAGTAACGAGTCGCCAAGGACAACGATTCTTTAGCTTCTTCAGCGTTATGTGTTCGATTCATTGATTGTAAATCTTCATCAAAAAAAGATTGAATTCCAATACTTAACCGATTGATAGGGCTTGCAGCTAGTTCGAGAATTTTAGCCTTTGTCAAATCATCAGGATTTGCCTCTAAACTAATTTCAGCATGAGTTATCACCTTATAATGTTGATAAATTGTATTCAGCAATAATTGTATCTCATCAATTGATAATAGTGATGGTGTGCCACCGCCAAAATAAATTGTCTCAACCTCTTCATTTTTTAGCTCGTCTTTACGAAGTTCAATTTCTTTTATCAACGCTTGCATCATTTCATCTTTTCGTTGTAGCGATGTAGAAAAATGAAAATCACAGTAATGACATGCCTGTTTACAGAAAGGGATATGGATGTAGATGCCGGCCATCTTCAATTACCAATTAACAGTAAACAATTATCAACAATTATATTAATTCTGAAAACCATAATCATTATTTATTAATTCTTGTCGTCTTTAAAATAGAGAATAAAATTCTTGCAACTTCGTCGGCATCATCGTATGATTCTCTAAAATTTGCATCATATATCAATTGACTATCTTTTAAAAGTGATAACCAATACTTAGTTTCTAAACATTCTTTATAGGCTATTGATATTTTTGCAGAAAAATCAGCTTTAGAAATAGCTCCATTAGCTTCAATTACATTGGCTCCTACTGAAGTTCCAGATTTAATTAACTGTTTAGAAAGTATAAACTCTTTGGTATCATTTATTAATAATCTACCTACTTTAACAATTTTTAAAGCTAAATCATATGATTTATTTTGAAGTGGGTTATTTTCTAGTTTCATAGCTGATAACTATTTACTGCTAATTGATCACAATAAGAAAATAAATTATCATTTTATTTTCTTCGGGTTTTGTTTTACAAAAGCACCCCAACCTGAATAACTTTTACCTGTATTGATTTTACCGGCATTATAAAAATGACAGACTGCCGCAGCTAAACCATCAGTAGAGTCTAAATTCTTAGGCAATTCTTTCAAGCCTAAAGTACTTTGTAACATTTTGGCAACTTGCTCTTTACTAGCATTCCCGTTACCGGTAATCGCCATTTTAATTTTTTTAGGAGAATACTCCGTAATAGGTATTTGACGTGATAAGCCCGCAGCCATTGCAACACCTTGTGCACGACCTAATTTGAGCATACTCTGTACATTTTTACCAAAAAAAGGTGCCTCTATCGCAATTTCATCTGGATGATACGTTTCTATGAGTTCTATGGTGCGCTCAAAAATGATTTTCAGCTTCACATAATGATCATCGTATTTTTTTAATTGCAATTCATTCAATTGCATAAACTGCATCTCCTTCTTAACGACTTTTATCAATCCGAAACCCATAATAGTTGTTCCCGGATCGATACCTAAAATTATTTTTTCTGAATTCAAATTGCGCAAGATGCTTCGGTAAGTTCAGCATCACATTTAAGTTAATTTACTTACTTTGCACTAAAGTACAACGCCTTGCAATATAAAACCAAACAATTCTTCTTTTTTCTTTTAAAACTAGCGATTGTTTCCAGTGCATTTTACTTTGTATACACAAAAACTATCCATAATGAAAGTATTCGTTTTGAGGTCTTTATACAACAATTAGAGCAAAGACTACTTACCGACTATAAGGCCATTTTCATATTAGTATGTTTCACGGTAGCCAATTGGTTTTTTGAAATTTTGAAATGGAAATCGCTCGCCTCTTTTTGTAGAAAACTCTCCTTTTCAGAAGCCTTTCAGCAAAGCTTAGGCTCGTTGACGGCATCTTTGTTTACACCAAATCGAATCGGTGAATATGGTGCTAAAGCTATCTATTTTTCAAAAGGAAACCGTCGAAAAATCATGTTACTTAATTTGCTAAGTAATATGATGCAAATGACGATGACCATTATAGCAGGTAGTATTGGTCTTGTTTTTTTTCTCACCCATTTTGACGTTGATATTGATCTATTTCGAATGCAAAAATTAGCCTATTTATTGGTTTTTATCATGGTTTCTGCCATTGCCGTGAGTCTAACTGGTTATAAAAAAATTAGAGGCTTTTATATTGAAAAAATTATAGGATTTATAAAAAGCATCCCACTAAACATACATGTCTTAAGTGCTTTTTATTCTTTAATCAGGTATTTTATCTTTTCACATCAATTCTATTTTTTACTCCGCCTTTTCGGAATAGAAACCGACTATTTCACGTTAATGTCACTCATTACGAGTATGTATTTAATAGCATCTGTTGTGCCTAGTTTGACATTATTCGATTGGTTAATTAAGGGTTCAGTTGCGGTTTGGGTTTTTAATTTTATCGGTATAAATGAATTGCTTATTGTGACCATCACCTTATTGATGTGGTGCCTAAATTTCGGACTACCAGCACTTATTGGAAGTTATTTTGTATTAAACTTTAGCTTAACCGACCAAAAATGATTCTAATTATAAGTAGCATTACTGTACTCTATAGCCTTCTAATTTTGGCATTTATAATTGGTTTTAAAAGGGTTGAAAATTTTAAATCGACAACTAACAATTCAATTCAAACGGCCTTTTCAATCATCATTCCATTTAGAAATGAAGCTGAGGAACTCCCCGATTTATTAGAAAGCATTACTCAATTAGAATATCTTAAGTCACATTATGAAATCATTTTCGTTGACGATGCCTCAAATGATGACTCTGTTGACATCATAAAGAAATACTGCAACAAGCTCAGTATGACATTTTCAATACTTCAAAATAATCGAAAGACAAATTCCCCAAAAAAAGATGCCATCAACACTGCAATTCAACGGGCTCAATATAATTGGATCATCACTACAGATGCAGATTGTATATTGCCAAAAAAATGGCTACAAACGTTTGACTCTTTTATTCAACACAAACAACCCAAATTCATTGTAGCTCCAGTCACTTATGTAGCGAATTCAAATTTTTTACAGCAGTTTCAATTACTTGATTTTTTAAGTTTACAAGGTAGTACCATTGGTAGTTTTGGTATTAAAAAGCCTTTTTTATGCAACGGGGCGAACTTGTGTTATCGAAAGGATACTTTTTTCGAAGTCAATGGGTTTGAAGAGAATACCCATATCGCTAGTGGTGATGACATCTTTTTATTAGAAAAAATAGTTAAAAAATATCCTAGCGAGGTTCATTATTTAAAATCGAGTATGGTCATTGTAAGGACGAAACCTCAACCAACTTTGAAACAATTATTAAACCAGCGAATTCGTTGGGCTGCCAAATCGACTGCTTATACTAATACTTTTAGCAAGCTTGTAAGTAGTTTAGTATTTCTAATGAATTTCTTGCTAATTATATTATTTTTTAATAGTGTATTTGGTCTAATATCTTGGCAATTCTCGGTCCTGATTTTCGGAATCAAATTGACAATTGACTTGCTCTTATTGATTAAAACTACAGTCTTCTTTAAACAGCAAAAAGTACTACGACTTTATTTTTTGAGCAGTTTGGTATATCCTGTTTTTATTATGCTTGTAGTTATTGCTTCTTTAAAATCAGGATACGATTGGAAAGGGCGACAATTTAAGAAATAAGCAACTCGGAGACATTAAAGACAGTATTAAGCTGTTCTATTTGAAAAAGTAGTCAATAAAGACTTAACTACATAGTCTCTACAACAATGACCAATCTGTATTGTGACTTTACCATCATTCCGCGCTTTAACGCAGGCTTCATTGTTGGCAGTTGATTGATTCCATTTTTGATAATACTTTCTAAATTGGGTAATTCTTTGATTATCGATTTAGGAGATGATATCGCCACCAAAGATGCTTTACCAGTATTGTCAATTAGAATATCAATAGCCGTCGTATCATTGACTTTATTCTTTACTTTTAGTTCGTTTTCTGAGAGTATTTCCGCTAATTTTTCAGTAATTGATATTTCAAAACATTCTTTTTGATTATTGCTTTCGGCATAATTCTCGCAATCAGAAAAAATAGGATATACATCCACGGAAGTGTAATCAATCACCGTATCTGACACTTGTAAGCTACTACTAGACGTACTTTTACTCGGCGAAAATAACTCGCAAGAAGTAAAAACAATAAATAGTAAAAAAAATGCGCTAGCTTGTCTCAACATTGCTCTTTGGTTGACCATGTGAAAGTACAATTTTTTACTAAAAGGAATTAGTCAACTTTTTCACCTTTTATAAACAGTGCGGTTCTAATTTCTTTTATACGTCTTTCAGCATAAGCGGCTTCCTCTTTGTCAAGAGATTCAAAACGTCTTAAATAACGTTCGTATTGCTTCATTGCTATTTTCTTATCCTTATAGTAACTATCTGACGTTAGGGCTATTTGAAATAGCAAGTTGCTATTTCTACTGTTTGAGGTGAGGCCTTTCTCAAATTGTTCTAATGCTTTTTTTGGTTTTTGTTGCTCCAATTGCAACATGCCAAGTTGATAATAATGCCTATCAAGTAACGGTTTTTGCCAGTAAATAGACATCTTAAAATTCAATTGGGCTTTCTTGTACTCTTTCAAATTAGCATAAACTAACCCTAAATTGTAGAGTACTTCATCATCTCTTGAATCGATTTCTTTTGCCTTTAAAAGATATGTTTCTGCTTGAGTATAATCTTCTAATTTTAGATAGGTAAGTCCGAATAATGCATAAGTGAAAAATGTTTTATAATTCAAAATAGTGTCTAGCTTCTCTAAATGAATTAAAGCAACTTTATAGTCTTTGTTAAAATAGGCGTCTTTTGCTTTTAACTGATTGAAATTAATGCTTTTGGGGTTTATTTCTAACCCTTTATCAATAAACAAGGTAGTTGAGTCTTTTACATCAACCTCTCTATAAAATTTAGCTAATTGATAAATACTTTTTAAATGCATGGAGTCCAACTCAACTGCTTTTAAATAACCAATCGTGGAATCCTTTTTTAACTTATCATAGGCTAATCCGAGATGGTAGTGATAATTTGGGTTTGTAGAATCCTGCTGAATTAGCTCTTTAAATAGGTCCACTGCTTTTTTTACCTTGCTTTCATTCATATAAAGCTTTGCCAAGGTATATTTTAAGAGTAGGTTATTCGGGTTTGCTATTAAAATAGCTTCATATATTTCGATCGCCTTATCAGAATTTCCTAGAAATTGATAACTCCTACCTATTTTCTCTTGTATCTTGGTGGAAGGTTTCATTTCATAAGCTTTTGTATAAAACTCAATGGCTTTTGAATGATTACCAACTTTCTGATATATATCGGCTATTTGCCGAAAAACTCGAAAATCTTCTTTTTCAACCGACAGCAATTGTTGCAAGGCTTTTTGATAATTACCCGTATTTGAAATACTATCTGAAACCCTTAAAACCGAAGGTTGCGCTTCAGTTTTAAATAGTATACATAAAAATATAATGATAAAAAGGTTCTTTTTCATAATTTCAAAATCATTCAATTCTAAAACTTATTGGTAACATATATGTTACATTTACATTCTTACCTTTATGTTTACCTGGCGTCATTTTTGGTAACCCATTAACCAAATTAATCGCTTCGGTTTCTAGAGCTTTATGTGGAGCTCTCGATTTAGCGTCAATCACATTACCTTCTTTATCAATTAAAAATTGAACATAGATTTTCTTTTTCCCTGCCTCTAGCCCTAAACTTTTCGCTAAAGAAATATCAAAATTTTTCGCCATATATTTTTGTATTTCTAAGTTGAAGCATTTTTTCGGATCTTCCGCACCTTCGCAACCAGGGAAAATTGGTGGATTTATAACCTTACCAAAAGCAACTTCTTCTGTTTCGTATTGCTCATTTTCAGTATCGCTACCTTTAACAACATCCCAATGTATGGTCTCTTCTAGTGACTTTTTTCCATTTATGGCCTCGTAAATTTTATATGTATATGCTCCTTTTCCCATTTTAGCATCATAATTACTTACAAGATTATCAAATTCTATTTTTTCATCAACTGTTAAATCATTATAAGAGATTTTTTTACCATTTGGTTTGGCATCAAGCATATACATATCAAAATAACCTTCTTTTTTTGTCTTTATTTCTTTTATTTCACTTCCATCTAATGGTTTCATAAAGAGAGTTATTAATCTTTTTTCATTTTTATTTAAAGACTGTTGTGGTTCAATATCATTTTCACAAGAACTATAAAAAAGCATACCTACCAGCAAAGGCAACATTAATAGATACTTAAATTTCAAAAATTGTTTTGATTTGTGTTTGTTCAGCATAACTATTCGTTTTTTGATTAATGAAATCTTTAAAAATGGATTAATGAATGAAATTTTTTGAGATCCAAAAGTTTGCGCTACTAAATTTTGGAAATAGTCTTTTTTCTCAACTTCTTTAATAGCTTTAGCGTCGGCAATAAACTCATGCAGTTCGGAAAGACGTTGTTGAAACATATAGCTATATGGATTGAACCAGCAAATCATTTTTTGTATTTCAAAAAACAATAAGTCAAGACTGTGCTTTTGACGTACATGTACCAGTTCATGCAAAATAATCTGCTGTCTATTGTCTTCCAGGATGGCTTTTCCTAAAAAAATATAATTAAAAAAAGAAAAAGCATTATGCCCATCTAATTTCACCAAGTAATAAGCTGATTGCTCTTCCTTTTCATTCCTATGAATCAATCGAACAACTTGAAACAGTCTTTTTACAAACAGCAGACTAGCAACGAATAGACCTATCCAAAATAGATATGTTAGTGCAGTAAATAAAAACGTAGACCAGCTAAAACTTTCTGCTATTATCGTACTTGGAGATAACAGTACTTCTGGTAAGAGCACTATATACTCTTGTGGTATGACCTCATTTATTTTATTAATTTTCAATAACGGAATAAGGTATGCAATCAATGACGTACCAATTAAATAAGCTCTGTTCCATTGAAAAAAAGTCTCTCGTTTTAATATCAGATCATACACAGCTAAAAACAGTGTTTGAAAAATTAGTACTTTAATGATATAGTCTAGCATAATCTAAAATTTATATGTACACCTCTAAAGTCCCCTCAAGAGGACAATAAAAAAAGTGTAATTATTGTTTTTTATTCACTTCTTTTAAAATTTCTTCTAGTTCTTTCAAATCAACATCATTTTTCTCTACAAAGAAAGAAACCATACTTTTAAAAGAACCTCCAAAATATCCGTCCATTAACTTGTGTAAACTTTGATTGCTGTATGCTTCTTTCTTCACTAAGGGATGATACTTATACCCTTTACCAACAGGCTCATGACCAACAAATTGTTTGTCTTCTAAAATTCGCACAATGGTAGAAACGGTATTATAGGCAGGCTTAGGCATTGGAAGCTCAACGATTATTTCTTTAACGGTACATTGCTCTAATTGCCATAATATTTGCATGATCTGCTCTTCTGCTTTTGTCAACTGTTTCGTCATCTTTCAACTAATTTATTAGTTTAATAAAACAAATATAACTAAATATTTAGTTTAAACTAATTTTTTAGTTATAAATATGTTTGTGTTACTAATTTACTAACTTTGCTACTTATAAATAAAACCACAATTCACAGGAAATTAGTATGGATATTGTATTAGTCATTATAGGTTTAATCTTATGCATCATAGGAATAATAGGTAGTGTGCTGCCAGTACTTCCTGGCCCTCCTTTTGGTTGGTTAGGATTGTTATTATTAGATTTAACCGAAGCCATCCCTAACAATTATTGGTTTTTAGGAATCACTTTTGTTATTGCCATTGGTATATTTTTATTAGATTATATGATGCCTGCCATAAGCACCAAAAAATTTGGAGGATCTAAAGCGGGAGCTATTGGAGCAGTATTAGGTTTAATTATTGGACTACTATCTCCTATCCCATTTGGATTTTTAATCGGTCCTTTTGTAGGTGCATTTATAGGTGAAATTGTTTTTAATAAAACAAAAGGACCCCAAGCTTTAAAAGCAGCTTTTGGATCCTTCTTGGGTTTTATTGCTTCTACCTTTATGAAACTATTTGTTTCATTTATTTTCCTTGGATTTTTTATATGGGATGTAATAAGTAACTGGAGTAGTTTCTTTTAATCTTCTTCAATTAATATTCCCATTTTTCCCATTTGATAATCTCGCATGGCCTCCAAAACTTCCGTTTGAGTATTCATGACATAAGGACCACTTTGGGTTACCTTTTCGTCGATAGGTTTTCCACACATTAATAGAAATTGTCCCTTTTCTTTAAA
>RCNB010001463.1_pt1 | contig 14955 bp, 10 predicted proteins | sample 2041321 | NCBI WGS metagenome assembly RCNB01 (sample SAMN09708232, study PRJNA481090) | Marine sediment metagenome, whole genome shotgun sequencing project. | reverse complement strand
GTCGGCATCACGCTTTGGATATCTTAATCGCGCATTTTTTATAGTCGGCCTGCTTAGACAATGGGTCGGTCGCGTCCAGCGTCACTTTGTTGATTAAGACGCGCGAGTCAAACCAGGGCACGAACACCAGCCCGCGTGGCGGTCGGTTACGTCCGCGCGTCTCGACACGGAGGCGTACTTCACCTCGACGCGACTGAATCAACACTTCGTCAGCCCGACGCAGTCCGCGTGCCTCGGCGTCCTTGGGGTGGATGTAACACTTGGCGTCGGGCACGGCCCGGTAAAGTTCCGGTACGCGCTGGGTCATCGAGCCAGAATGCCAATGTTCGAGCACCCGACCGGTACATAACCACATATCGTATTCTTTATCAGGCACTTCCGGCGGCGCTTCATAGGGCGCGAATATAATATTTGCCTTGCCATCTTTGTGGCCGTAAAAATCATAGCCACTACCTGCCTTGACGTAGGGATCGGAGCCTTCGCGGAAGCGCCAGAGTGTCTCCTTGCCATCGACGACGGGCCATCTAAGGCCCCGTTCCTGGTGATAGCGGTCATAGGGTGCGAGATCGTGGCCATGACCTCGACCAAAGGTCGCGTATTCTTCGAACAAACCCTTCTGTACGTAGTAGCCTTGCGATTTCGCATCATCGTTTAACTCGCGTGCTTCCTCGATTGGGAACTTATCGACCTGGCCGTTACGAAACAGCACCTCGTAAAGTGTTTTGCCGGTATATTCGGGCATGGCGGCAAGCAACTCTGCGTCCCACACCTCTTCAATTTTAAAGCGTTTGGTGAATTCCATGATCTGCCACAGATCGGAACGCGCCTCACCTGGTGGTGAAACCTGTTGGTACCAGGTTTGAGTGCGGCGTTCAGCATTACCATAAGCGCCTTCTTTTTCAACCCACATGGCGGTCGGCAAGATCAGGTCAGAAGCCTGGCAGGTGATGGTCGGGTAAGGGTCGGAGGTGATAACGAAATTTTCTTCGTTGCGATAGCCGCTCAATCCTTCCTGCATAAGATTAGGCGCCGCCTGCACATTGTTGTTACACATAACCCAGTAAGCGTTCAGGTCTCCGTCCTTCAGTTTGCGATTCTGCTGAACCGCGTGGAAACCTGGCTTGGCCGGGATTGTGCCTTCCGGCAGTTTCCAAATTTTCTCAGCGATATCGCGATGTTCTTTTTTCGCAACTAGCAGGTCTGCAGGCAGTCGATGTGAGAAAGTACCGACTTCGCGCGCTGTGCCACAGGCCGAAGGTTGCCCAGTCAGTGAAAACGGGCTGTTGCCGGGTTCCGAGATTTTGCCTACCAGCAGATGGATATTGTAGACCAGGCTGTTCATCCACACGCCACGTGTGTGCTGGTTCATGCCCATGGTCCATAGCGACATTACCTTTGTCTTCGGGTCGGCGTAAGCTTTCGCCAGCGTTAGCAGTTTCTCTTCCGCGATGCCCGTCATCTCAACCGCTTTATCCAGCGTGTATTCAGAAACAGATTTCTTGTATTCATCGAAAGTCATCGGGTGCATTTTGCCCGAATTCGCATTTGCAGCCTTTTGTTGCAACGGATGTTCATCGCGCAAGCCGTAACCGATATCGGTGGTGGCGCGTTTGAAATTGGTGTGTTTATTGACGAAATCCCAGTTCACGGCATCGTTTTCGATGATGTAGTTGGCAATGAAATTGGCGACGACCATATCGGTCTGCGGCACAAAGATCATGCTGTTGTCGGCGAGTTCGAAAGAGCGATGGTAGTAAGTTGATAACACGTGCACCTTGACGTGCGGATGGCTCAGACGGCGGTCAGTGAGACGGGTCCACAACACCGGATGCATTTCTGCCATGTTCGAGCCCCATAACACAAAGGCGTCGGCGTTCTCAAAGTCATCGTAGCAACCCATGGGTTCGTCAATCCCGAAACTACGCATGAAGCCGCCTACGGCTGACGCCATACAGTGACGCGCATTGGGATCGAGATTGTTAGAACGAAAGCCTGCTTTCATCATTTTCGACGCTGCATAACCTTCCATAACGGTCCATTGGCCAGAACCGAACATACCGACACTAGTAGGCCCTTTCTTCTTAAGCGCGGCTTTCCACTTCTCCGCCATGATATCGAAGGCGGCATCCCAGCTGATCGGCTGAAAATCACCATTCTTGTCATACTTGCCGTCTTTCATGCGAAGTAGCGGCTGCTGCAACCGGTCGCTGCCATACATGATCTTGGAAAGGAAATAACCCTTGATGCAGTTGAGACCTTTGTTGACTGGTGCCAATGGATCGCCCTGAGTTGCGACAACCCGTCCGGCCTGTGTGCCGACCAGAACCGAGCAGCCGGTGCCACAAAAACGGCATGGGGCCTTTTCCCAGGTAATTTTCGACTTATCTTGGTCAACGATCAGATTGGTGGCAATGGCAGGCATGCTGATGCCGGCAACGGCTGCTGCCGAGGCGGCAGCGTTGGCTTTGATGAATTCCCGTCTACTCAATTTCATAATATTCGTTCCTTCCTTCAGGAATCCTGTGACTCTATCTGGTGGTAAACAAGCGCGGTACTCAATACATGATCGAGACAGGCTATTTTTTCGATTACATCGGTTATATAAGTCTGGGTTTGTGATTCGAGTACGACCACCAGCTTGCCATTGGGCGACTCAGCATGGATTTCAGTGCCGGGAAGCTGTTCTATGCTTTTCCTTACATCCAACAGGTAATCGGGCATAGCGTGCACCACCATGCTGGATATGTGAATTTCAGATTGTCCCACTATACGACTCCTGATCATTTTATCTTTGTGATTTTTAGACACAGGGGGACGCCATAGGCTAAAGCTTTGGTTGGGTAATGTCTACTGCACGCAGATTCGAATATGCATGGCTGCCTTGATAAATGTTAGATTGAGTGCTGATCAAACGCTAAGGAGTCTGGCGATGTATAAGAATTGTAAAAGGCCTATCCGTTGTTCGTGCAAGCAGTTGATTGTTTTCAACTAAAAATCATCAAAGGGACATAGTGCCGCCTATGAAACCTGTTAGTGGTCACACAGCAAGTCATGAAACATTCCTAAAGAATTCAGTTAAACAAGTTGACCGGTGGAGGGGCTCTTGTTTTGGATAGCGTATCAGACATTTCTGACAGTTGTAGCCAACGACAGCTGTTGGCAAATTAGCAGTCGCTCGATACGATCTTACTACACCCTGAAAACGAACTTAATGTGGCCCTCGTGCCAGTGCTAAGTTAGTAAAGAGTCGCGGCCGGCAACTGGATATACCTGATAGCTAAATTTGGCGGAATCGATAGGCAGAAAAGGGGGTAATATAGCCTTGGACTATTTAAGCGTCAGCGTAGAATTGCTTATTGAATATCGTGATCAGAATCACGGATTAATCTGTGTCGAAACCGACACTGGTAGGTTAAACGGAATAGTGCCAACTGCTATAGCGATATTGAAACAACCCCCGATGAGTTGACCAATTGATGAAAAACACAACTAAACATCTTGCCTGGGACGCTTCACTGCTGAACAAGCTCGACTCGATCTGGATCGACGGTTCTGAGGATATGTCGGGCATTGTCGATATGGCCACTCGGTCGCTCCACCGCTACGGCTTTGCCTTGCTGCGTAACATTTGCGCTGACAACGACCAGGAATCAGCCGCTGCTAGGCTAACCGTGCTTGGGGAACATCTAGGCACTATCGTGCCACAATCGCCACGCGGCGAACACGTGGAAGATGTTCGCGATTATTCTGATGTTGAAGCCGAAGATAAACGCGGCTACCGATCCGCTGGGGAGCTGACACCACACTCTGATCCACCGACACTAATCGCACTGCATTGTCTGCAACCGGCGATGACTGGCGGGGAGAGTTACTTCGTCAATGTGCGCAGCATCCGCGATCGCATTGCGATAACCGATCAAGCCCTTCTCGAAGAATTGTACAATGGGTTCCCTCATTGGCGTGTGGAAGGTATGGACGGTATTGCCGAGGCGGGACCTTATGAAACGGATCAACCGATTTTATGCGAACACAACGGTCGCTCTAGTTGCGTGTATTACCGCCCGTTTATAGAGTTAAGTGCTCAAACTCGGAAAATATCGTTGAGCGAGACACAAATCGCTGCGCTCGATATGTTCGATCATTTTTCAAGTTCCGACGAACTGGCTTTGCGTACAACGCTGCAAAAAGGCGAGACAGTCATCCTCCACAATCGCACCGTGCTGCACGCTCGAACCGATTATCAAGACTGGCCCAACCCTGAAGATCGTCGTCATTTGCTGCGCATATGGATTGATGCCCCGGAACGATTTCCAGTTCAGCCACAGCACGAACTTGGTGATCTGTTTGCATCGTCTAAGTAAAGTTTATTGCCGATTATGGGGGATGCTCTCTAATTGCGGCGCGCTATTCTAGCAAATCAGCCCGCGGCAATCACCGCACCGGCAGTGGTGTATTTTCCTTGAAGGCCTGCAGGCTGAAATTTGACTCGATATTCTTCACGCCGGGAAATTTGAGAATTCTCTGCATGGACAGTTCAGAGAAGTGATCCATGCTGCGTGCAACCACTTTCAACAGGTAGTCATGGCTGCCGCTCATAGCGTGACTCTCAATAATATGCTCCTCTGCCTCCACGTGGGCGATAAAGTCCTGTTGTTGCTTGTCGTCCTGTTTGTCCAAGGTAACCAGCATAAAGGCGGTGACCTGCAAGCCCAACTTGCGTTGATCAAGCTGGGCGCGATATCCCTTGATGACACCGGCTTCTTCGAGACCTTTTACCCGACGGAAGCAGGGCGATTCCGATAGCCCTATACGCTCTGCCAGTTCCACATTGGATATACGCCCCGTTGACTGCAGTGCTTGCAAAATTTGGGATTCAGCCTTGTCAATATTCACGCAATAATCCTCTCATTTACACTCTCTAAGCGATGATGTCTGGCTATTTCTAGCATAATATGGGCAAATATAGAAGAAAAGAGCCTCATTGTCAGGGTTAAACTACTTCGGCTAATTGAAGATTTAACCACCGTTATAACGATAAGGAGCAGACAATGGCCGACCTCTTTGAAAACCCTATGGGCCTCGACGGTTTTGAGTTTGTTGAGTATGCAGCCACCGAACGTGGTGTGCTTGAACCGGTATTTACGATGATGGGCTTTTCCCATATTGCCAGTCACCGCTCCAAGCAAGTGGATCTGTGGCGCCAGGGCAGTATCAATTTTGTTATCAACTACGAGCCAGGTTCTCCCGCCTATTACCACGCAGAAGAACACGGCCCCTCGGCTTGCGGTATGGCGTTTCGTGTTCGCGACGCAGGCCAAGCCTATAGTCGCGCCCTGGAGTTAGGTGCACAGTCGATCGAAATCCCCTGTGGCCCAATGGAGCTGAAATTGCCAGCTATTCGCGGTATTGGCGGCGCCATTTTGTATCTGGTAGATCGGTATGAAGAGGGTTCGAATATCTATGATATCGATTTTGAGTACATTGAGGGTGTCGATCGCCATCCCTCAGGCTGCGGTTTCGACCTTATCGACCACCTCACCCACAATGTCTACCGTGGGCGCATGGACCACTGGGCCAAATATTACGAAAAGCTGTTTAATTTCCGGGAAATTCGCTACTTCGATATTAAGGGCGAATACACAGGTTTGCGGTCGCGGGCGATGTCTGCACCGGATGGCAAGATACGCATACCTCTCAACGAGGAGGCGGGTGGCGAAGGGCAAATCGAAGAGTACCTGGCCGCATACAACGGTGAGGGTATTCAGCATATCGCTTTTTCCTGTGACGACCTGCCAGCGTGCTGTGATCGCCTCAAGGCCCAGGGCCTACCATTTATGACGGCGCCGCCAACCAGCTACTACGAGATGCTGGAAGACCGTTTACCGGGTCACGGTGAGCCGATTGATGAGTTGCAAGCCCGGGGTATTTTGCTCGATGGAACCACCGAAGGCGATGAGCCCCGCCTGTTGCTGCAGATATTTTCAGAGACGCTTATCGGTCCTATCTTTTTTGAGTTTATAGAACGCAAACAGGACGATGGCTTCGGTGAGGGTAATTTTCAGGCTCTGTTCGAGTCGCTAGAGCGGGATCAATTGCGGCGCGGCGCCATCAGCGGCGCCGACGCAACTGCTTGAGGAGGGTAGTTATGAAACTTCAGCGTATTCATCACGTCGCTTATCGTTGCCGCGATGCCGCAGAGACTGTGGCTTTCTATCAGCGGGTGTTGGGCATGGAATTTGTGCTCGCCATTGCAGAAGACCAAGTGCCTTCCACCAAAGCGCCGGACCCTTATATGCATGTATTCCTGGATGCGGGTATGGGCAACGTGTTGGCCTTTTTTGAATTGCCCAATTCTCCCGACATGGGTGCTGACCCCAATACCCCAGACTGGGTTCAGCACATTGCCTTTCAGCTCGAAGATATGCCGGCGCTGGAACAGGCTCTGCAAGCATTGCAAGCCGAAGGCTTAGAAGTGATAGGTCCCACCAATCACGGCATTTTTCAATCAATCTATTTCCGAGATCCTAATGGCCATCGACTGGAACTGGTTGCCAATACCTGTACCGAACAAGAAATGACCGAACTGAACAGAGTGGCCCCGGCCATGCTGGAGGAGTGGAGCAAGACCAAGAAGGCGCCTCAACACGCGGCCTGGTTACATAAAAAAGTATTCGCAGGAGAATAAGCATGAAGCTTGCAAGCTTGAAAGCCGGCCGTGACGGCCAGTTGATTGTGGTATCCCAGGATATGTCCCGTGCTATTGCAGTGCCCGAAATTGCCGCGACAATGCAGGCCGCTTTGGATGAGTGGTCAGCCATGGCACCGCAGTTACAGCAAAAATACCAGGCTCTGAATGCCGGTGATGGTGATGGGAGTTTTGCTTTTGATCCTGAGCAGTGCGCGGCACCCTTACCGCGGGCTTATCATTGGGCCGATGGCAGTGCCTATGTCACCCACGTAGAGTTGGTACGCAAAGCCCGGGGGGCAGAATTGCCGGCCTCATTCTGGACCGACCCCCTGGTTTACATGGGAGCCTCTGACGCCTTTATTGGGCCACGCGACGATATTGAAGTTGAGACCGAAGAGTGGGGTATCGACTTCGAGGCAGAAGTGGTTGTGGTTACTGACGACGTCCCCGCTGGTGTCAGTTCTGCCCAGGCCGAGGGGCATATTCAGTTGATCGGCCTGGTCAACGATGTTTCGCTACGCAACCTGATACCGGGTGAGCTGGCCAAGCAGTTTGGTTTCTACCAGTCCAAGCCGTGGACTAGTTTTAGTCCGGTACTGGTGACTCCCGATGAGTTGGCGGACGCCTGGGACGGCCGCAGGTTGCACTTGCCTCTGCGTGCCAGTCTCAATAAAACATTGATCGGCAGCCCCAACGCCGGTGTCGATATGACCTTTGATTTTGGCGCCCTGATAGCACACTGCGCGAAATCACGTTCTCTGGTGGCCGGCACGGTCGTTGGTTCTGGCACGGTGTCTAACGTCGGAAGCGAGTCGGGTTCCTGCTGCCTGGCGGAAGTGCGCTGCCTGGAAACGATCAACGATGGTGCGCCCTCTACGCCCTTTATGTCCTTTGGTGACCGCGTCGAAATTGACATGCTGGACAACAACGGCGTCAGCATCTTCGGCAAAATTGATCAGATAGTGGTGCAGTACAGTCCACCGCAATAGAGGCGATTCGTGTGAAGCTATTTTCCTATTTCCGCTCGTCCGCCGCCTACCGGGTCAGGATCGCGCTCAATCTAAAGGGGTTGAGCTACGAATACCTGCCGGTTAACCTATTGCAGGGCGAGCAAAAAGGTGACGCCTACCTGGCGCAGAATCCGCAGGCACTGGTGCCGGCTCTGCTGACAGATAGCGATGAGGTAGTGGCCCAGTCGGTCGCTATCCTGGAATGGCTGGAGGAAACGCACCCGCAACCGGCGTTGTTACCGGCTGAGCCGATGGCTCGTGCGCGAGTTCGTTCGTTAGTCAATTCCATTTGCTGTGATGTGCACCCGCTTTGTAATAGCGGGGTCATCAACTATCTGCGGGATACCCATGCTGTTGATGAGGAGGGCATTCTTCAGTGGTATCGCACCTGGATGCAGCGGTGCTTCGATCCGATAGAACTGACTCTGGTCGCTCAGAATAGCCAGTTCTGCTTTGGCGAAGCGCCGGGAATGGCCGACGTGTTGTTAGTGCCGCAGGTTTACAATGCAGAACGCTTTGCTATTTCTCTGCTGCACTACCCGCATATTCGCCGGGTGGTCGACAACTGCAAGGCGCTTACCGCATTCGCTAATGCTGCCCCCGAAATGCAGCCGGATGCGCCGGAGCTGCAGTCGTGAATCAGCAGCAGGTTATTGCCAGCTTGCCCGGCCGTCTGCTGTCTCTGTCCCCGCTGCAGTCTGGCTATTCGGCACGGCATTGATAAGGTTGGTAGGATTCGATAAGTGCGAATTTAAGTTGATTAAAAGGGACACCCGCTCTAAAAACTTCCTAGAATCTTGCTTCTAAATAAGCCAAATTTGATTCAAGCCTAACCCAGTTCTTTGAATTTTAGGTGTGTTTTCTTTATGTTTTAGAGGGAAAACGCCAACTTCAAAGAAGATCGGTTATTTGAACCAGATCTGCCCGTAACCTTTGTGATTAGGCTAAGTATTTATGGGGTTGATGCGATTTTTTCTAACCCTTATCGAGCAGGGCCCCGATTCGATTGAAGCGCTTGGGATGAACGGCTTCGAATTGCATGGTATTGATGCGCCATTGTTCTGGAGTGATTTTGAGCCGCTCTAGAATTGGGGGTAGGGCTTGATCGGTGTTTTTCAAAGGTAGAGAGTCTCTGCAGATCAGCTGTGAGGAACTTGCCGGCCAAGTTGAAAATCAGCCGCCTTAGTGCAGACCAACAACGTTATTCGCTGCTTTCCGTATATTTCGCTTGGAATCTGAGAAACAGTTTTAGCAATTCTGTTTCATTAGATCTATCCGGATGACTGCTTTGTGCCCATACCTGTCACTCCCCACATCCTGTAGTCACCGGCACTTTAGTGGTGTAACCAGTCGTTGTATTAATTATTCAAATAATTCGTAATCATAATCTGTAGTACTGAATATTTTGAATCTTCACTCAATATTTTATTGAATGGGTTGCACTGCCCAAAGGTTATTAAGAGCTACTTTTATCTTATTGAAGAACACGTAATCCACTTTCTTCATCGGCTATATAAATTAAATTATTGCGAGATTCCACATCCCAGGATTGGGTTAAATAGGGAGAATCTTGCAATAAAATCATGTTTGCAGGATCTGAAATATCAATTACTTTTACATTTCCATCGGATGCATAAAGCTTATCGCCATCGATACTTATTTTCCCGAGTGAAAAAGCACGAATACTTTCAAGATGACTAATTTCAACTGGATTAGTCGGGGAGGTAACATCAATAGCGTATAGTCCATCAAAACTCCAGGCGTAAACAGTGTTGCCAACAACCTTTATGTCTTCTACTGATACGAGCGTGCCTGGATTAAACGAACCGATTAAAAGTGGTAAATTGGCAATGGTTACATCAATAACAAGTACCTCCTCTCCAGAAGCTACGTAAAGAATATTCCCATCGGCTTCAATAGCACGAATTTTTTCAGGAACAACCAAACTTCCAATTTCTGAAACAAGGGCAGGGTTTAAAATGTCATAGGCTTTTAAAATGGCTCTTTGACCAATAAATCCAACGTCACCAACAATCTCAATATCCTCGGAAAATCCTGAATTAATGATTCCAATTTCAGTTGGAGCAAAAGGATTAGACACATCAACAATTCGAGTAGACGAAGTCGTTACAAAATAAACTGTTGTTCCTACAACATCTATATCTCTTGGGTTGATAGTACTCCTTTGAGGAACTGGAGAACCGAAAGAATGTCTGCCAACTTCGAATAAATTAGCAGAATCAGAAATATCAATAATTCTTAGCCCTAAATTAGAATCTCCGATGTAGGCAAAATTATTATTTATATCCAGAACAGGAAAACTGCTTATTTGATCAATATTGCCAATATCTAAAATATTTGATGGTGTAGAAATATCGATGACACGAAAACCCGATCCGGCATCTGCTACATACAACACGCCCCCAGCAACCTCTATCTCAAATGCTGCCCCTGTATCCAAAGTATCCTGAACTACTGGAATTAATGGATCTGAGACATCATAAATTGCTACACCCCTTTGAGAGTCTGCAATAAGAACCTGGTTACCTATCACCTCAATATCTGCAACATTATCAGATGTGGTAATTTCACCGATTGCTGAAGGGCTGGCGGGGCTACTGATATCAAGAATTAAAGCCCCCGAATTTTCATTTGTAACATAAGCAATATTTCCATCTATTTCCACATCCCCACGAAAACCAATATCTATAGAAAATACACCCACATCCTGTGGGACAGATGGGTTAGAAATATCAACTGTCCTCAGTCCTATTTCACTCTCAACTATATAAGCGTAACCGCTCTCAATCTCAATATCCAAAGGCCTCCCCGCTAATGTGTGACGAACTAATTCGGTGATGGCAACAGGATTTGAGATATCAAAAATTACTAGTTTCCAAGGTCCAAAATAATTACCAATAGCAACAAACAGTAAATCACCTGATATTTCAACGTCTCTTATATTGGCACTAATATTGACACTATTCAGCAATATAGGATTGCCTGAAACTAGCGTATCGATAATTCTTAGTGCCCCGTTATTGCCTAAATTCTCCACTAGATAGGTATACTGTCCATTCACAGCTACCCTTACGGCAGTCCCGACTGTTTTTAATGACCCAATTATTGCTGGGTTCATTGAATTTGTAATGTCCACGATATGGAGCCCAACATATTCATCAGCGACATAGGCTAGGTTGCCTACAAGTTTTATTCCGTTTGGATGCATATTCGTTTCAAGTCTATCAATTTCAGAAACAGTGAAATTAATATCCCAACTATACGTAGCTGTCGTTGCATCGGTATTACCAGCCAGATCGGTTGCCACAACACTAAAGATATGATTGCCTTCAGTCAGCCCGATATAGTCATTTGGACTGGTGCAGACTGAAAAAGCACCACCATCCAGTGAACACTGGAACGTGGACCCCACTTCTGTCGAAGTAAAACTAAAACTGGCGCTGGTTGATTTCGTCAGGTCGACAGGACCGCTGAAAATGTTGGTATCGGGTGCGATGACATCAATATCCCAATTATACGTAGCTGTCGTTGCATCGGTATTACCAGCCAGATCGGTTGCCACAACACTAAAGGTATGATTGCCTTCAGTCAGACCGGTATAGTCAATTGGACTGGAGCAGGCTGTAAAAGCACCACCATCCAGTGAACACTGGAACGTGGACCCCACTTCTGTCGAAGTAAAACTAAAACTGGCGCTGGTTGATTTCGTCGGGTCGACAGGGCCGCTGAAAATGTTGGTATCGGGTGCGATGACATCAATATCCCAATTAGAAGTGGCCGGGGTGGGATCGGCATTACCGGCCGCATCGGTCGCCCGCACTCTTAAGCTATGATTTCCTCCTGCCAACCCCGTGAAATTAACGGGGCTGGTGCAATTCACGAATTCACTCCCATCCAGAGAGCATTGGAATGTCGAGTTTTCTACTGTCGAAGCAAAAACGAAACTGGCATCGGTTTCACCGGTTACGCTAGCTGGACCACTGGAAATAAAGGTGTCTGGCGGAGTGGGCTCGATTTGCCAATCATATGAAGCCGGAGTCGAGTCAACATTTCCCGCCACATCGGTCGCCCGTACCATGAAACTATGACTGCCTTCGATTAATCCAACATAATTAGCGGGACTAGTGCAGATACTGAAGACACTATTATCAATTGAACATTGGAATGTCGAGAACATTTCTGTCGATATAAATTCAAAAAATGCGCTGGTTGAACCTGTCGGTTCGACAGGGCTGCTGGAAATGCTGGTATCAGGCGGTGTGACATCGCCGCCCTTGACAGCCTTATTGCCAGATTTCAATGCCTTCTTGTAGAAACCAATAGCTTTATCCGGTTTACCCTTATCGAGTTCTTTTTGTGCTTTCACTAGTTCGGCTTGGGCTTTATCGATATGTTTCGGTTTGCCGCCCATCGCAATGGCCGAGTCAATAACATCTTGCGCTTCGGCTCGTGAGGACTCGACTAAAAGGTCAATCAGGCCGGCCACGTCGGCTCCCTTTTTTTCTGCTTTGAGGAGTTGCTTGACCGCCTTACTTATCTCGGAGAGGCTTTTTTCGATTTTACCCTTTCCCAGTTCCCTCAGTGCCTTTGCCAATTTTTTCTTGGATTTATTCAGCTCTTTCTTAGCTTTGTCAGTAACTCCCGGATCATTTAGGAGCGCATCGATTTTGGCCAACACTTCAAGAACGACAGATTCAAGCGTCGAACTTTCATTAACTTCTTCGCTGCTATATGTGGAAAATCCTGTGACATCAAAAATCAATGTGCCATCAGCGAAGCTGACAAGCGTGCACTGTGGAGGATCGCAAGGTTCGAAAGTCCCATCATCCTGAGGATCTATCAGCAAATCTCGTTCAGTCCCGCCGAGACCCTCGAAAGTTATTCTGGCCGGAACATCCAGAAACGGAAATAGTGCAGAATCAACGAAAATCAAATTTTGGCCTAATTGAATTGCTGTGGAATCAAGGTTGAAATCCTGTGAAGGCAAATCGAGTGGCTGCAAAAACTGAACCGATCCCATTGTCGTGACCGTGAATGTTTGATTCGTGAGCCTGTTATTCGCGCTTGGTGCTTCGTTAGGATCCGACCCGAAGCCTCCTATTGTGGTTCCCAATCCACTGGTTTCGTCTATCATTACTAAATTGTTATTTCCGTAAAGTACACCACCTGCTGAAAAATCAATATCCGACAGAAAAGGAACACCTGTGTCACCAATTTCTCTTATTATATTCCCGTCTGCAGGATTAATTTCCCATAAATGGGAGGTGCCAGAAGGTTCAACACTCCACCGGGTGGAAACATAAAGTCGTCCAGTGGTGGGGTGCAATGCTAAGTCAGTCCATCCTTCACCGTCCGAACCTTCACTGTCCTGGGCAATCACGGTTGCCATGTTGGTACGAAGGTCGATACTTAACAATTCTCCATCGTTCGTGGTGGCAAGCAAGATATCGGCACCGGTGGCGGCACCGGTGGCATCGGTCGCTTGCAATCCGTTCAAATTACCGTTGAGGGCAGGATAAGTTATAGGTATCAACGTAACCTCACCAGATACGGAGTTGATTTCATACAATGAAGTGTTATTGCCCCCTCTTGTCGCTAGAAATCGGCCATCAGACATAATTTCCAGTGAATCAAAACCAAATCCAAGATCGTCCCCACCAGATTCTAGCTGAAGATACGAAATGGGGTCACCGGTGTTAGGGTCAACTTGAATCATTGTAGTAACAGATCCTCCTGCCCCTCCAGAGCCTCCAAAGTTGTTCTCAACTGCAAAGACATTCCCCGCATTATCTACGCTCAAACCACCATCTTGAATCGCCAGTTTTCTGACTAGTACAAAACTCGAGGGTGATATAAATGTATTATCAGTCAGCTGATTGCCTGCAGATGACTCTATTCTGACGGCGTTCGATACATCGGATGCGATAGTGTTATTGGATAAGATATTGTTATCGGAACTTGCACGAATTCTTACGCCGTCAGACTCTGCGGAGATGACGTTGTTGTTAGACACTATATTGCTCGAGGAGTGGTTCTCAATCTGTATCGGACGAGAATTTAGGCCGGTAGTTGAGATTGTATTGCCGTCGATGAGATTGTTAGAACTCGCATGCAAGATAATCCCTAACGAATGGGTATTCGCGGTAGTGATGATGTTGTTTGATATTTCGCTATTGCTGATCAAGATCCCGCCTATACCGAATCCTGAGGTAGCATTGGTGTTTATGTTACAGTTTTTTATAATTACACCTGTAACATTTGTAGCCCAAATGGCTGGGCTCGAAAACCCTGTAACTGTGATTGTGAAGCCTGCACAGTCGACTGTAACGTTGTTTGATCCAGCATCTTGCAAATACAATGCCGTAGATGAGCAGTTCATGTTCGAGTCGAGGGTAGTGTCGGCTGTCAACGCCGTGCCGCATGCGGGAGTTGCTGCATAAATATTTGTGGTATTCAACAATATCAAGAATCCGGCAAATAATGCTGATTTCAGGTATGTGAATTTATAATCGCTCATGTTGGACTCCAATCTTCTTTATTGTAAAAGAGATGGCAGTCCGGCGATCTTGGGGTCATTCAAGGAGTCGTTCGTGCTCCTTAAAGGAAGCGAGGATCCGTGACTTTCCGTCCTTGCCTTTAGGCAGATTTGGCTTTATTCCTAGTAATTCTCTCACAAATTATAGGGGTTTTCTGGTGATGTCAAACTTAATGGCTTCAATTATTATGACAACGGCTGGTTGAGAAGCAGCTCTGAGGTTTCAAATCATGGGGTCTCTTTTGGGCCGTTCTCTGAAGAACAAATAAGGGGGTCGGACCAATCTAACTAGTTGATTCTATTAAGATATAGATCAAAAATCCCTATAATTTTACCCTTAAACACCCTTTTTCACAGGAAAAATACCGTCTTTAAGGAAGAAGACCATGCTTAGAGCATACAGATACTTTTCAAATGAATAATTATGGCATATCGTCATTTTCATCCATCCATGGGCGTCATGACAAAAAGACATCCATGTTCTCATCGGTGTCACAAAGAAGCTGCCCTGGCATTGATGGAACTAGGTGGGCTTAATGATGTAGCAGACTATGCGACAGCGACTTGGGCAGTAGCAAAATGAAGAGCGGGCATTGAACAATGTTATGCGGGATAAAGCATGATCGGAAAGTCTAGCCGTTGGGAGCAAAGACTTTGTTGCCAATATGCAAACCTTACTTGGCACAAAGGCCATGGATAAG
>RCNB010001433.1_pt1 | contig 14956 bp, 14 predicted proteins | sample 2041321 | NCBI WGS metagenome assembly RCNB01 (sample SAMN09708232, study PRJNA481090) | Marine sediment metagenome, whole genome shotgun sequencing project. | reverse complement strand
TATAGAGTTGAAAATCTTATAGCCCTGTTAGATGAATTAAAAAAAGAAGGTGTTACCGTTATTGATAAAATTGAAGAGTATGAATATGGTAAATTTGGTTGGATTATTGACCTTGATGGAAATAAAATCGAACTCTGGGAGCCAAAAGATGCGGCTTTCCAATAAAAACACATATCTCTTATACTTTTGACATATACCGAACTACTTACTTCGTATAACCTTTCTCTATTACAATGGAGTCTTATTGCTTTTACCGTGTTATTACTAGGCTTTGCAAAAGCTGGCATTAAAGGTATCGGTATTATTATTGTTGTAGCTCTTGCTTTTATTTTTGGAGAAAAGGCCTCAACCGGCATATTATTACCACTATTGATTAGTGCAGATGTTTTAGCCGTTGTTTATTACCATCGACACGCCAACTGGAGCTTTATTAAAAAATTACTGCCCTGGATGATCATAGGAGTGCTTGTTGGTGTATGGGCAGGCAATGAAATCTCTGAGATACTTTTTAAAAGATTAATGGCATTCATTATTTTAATTTCTGTGCTATTAATGGTTTATACTGAAAAACGGAAATCTAAAGTGATTCCTAACAATCAATTAGTAGCCACATCGGCCGGGTTTTTAGCAGGCTTCACCACAATGATTGGCAACCTAGCAGGACCTGTTGCTAATATCTATTTTTTGGCGATGCGATTGCCTAAAAATGAATTCATCGGCACAGCTGCTTGGCTCTTCTTTTTAATCAATCTCTTCAAATTACCCTTTCATATTATCGTTTGGAAAACAGTGACCGTCAAAACACTTGTCTTAAATTCGGTACTCATACCACTTTTAGTCATTGGGTTTTTTATCGGTGTTCTGATTGTGAAAAGAATTTCGAATATAAACTATCGTCGTTTTATTCTAGCCGTCACTGCTTTGGGTGGGTTATTTATGCTGCTTAGATAATGCTAAATCTGTAAAACCTGATTAGGCTGATATTTTTAAGATATCTAATGGCAACATATGTTGTACTATTTTATAAATTTCGGGTAGTTTTTCTTTTCCTTTTTTGAAAGTGGGATACAGTATACTATTCAGCCAATAAAAAATCGAGCGGTAATATATCACCAATTCTTTGCTCCCCAAAATCACCCCCAAACCGAACTTTATCAGCAGGAGAATGATTACCATAGTTATCAATATAAAACACTGGAGCAAAACTTTCTAAAGAAGATTGTATTTGGTCTTTATACAAAACCTCAACTCTGCCTTCAATTATAATTTTTACTTCGTTCATACCATCTACAGAAACGACTTTAATATAATTTCTCTCTCTATCTTCCGTAGTCCCTCTCGTTATAATAGGAATACCTTCTTTATAAATTTTATAACCATTCTTAATTAATTTCTCACTTGCCAATGATCGCATAAAGTGCAAATAAGAACCAAAAAAACTATTCTTTCTTTTTATAGCAGTACTTTTTGAAGGTTCAATATCAATAGGTTTAAAAAAAATAGCGCCCGAATAATATACTTCATCCCATCTTAGGTTTTTCTTATTTCTACTAACAAAGGTATAATGTACTTCAAAATCACGTAAATCGACAGATACTAAATATTTTAAGTTATTGTTTTTGATAAGAATAGGGTTTCTTGCTTTGGCCGTAAGTTTTCTCGTATTCAAATTATATTTTAATATAATATCCTCTTCATTTATTATCTCGCACGATAATCCATTTTTTGATTCTCCTAAGTAATGTTTTTTAAACTCTTTTAATTTAAGTTCTCTTGACCAGCCATTTTTTACATCTAGCACTACTTCACCCAACACATTTTTCGATTCGTACAAATAAAATGATGACCTGCCTTGCAATTCAAAATTATTTAACATGAGCGTTTTATATCCTATAAAAGAAATGACCAGATTTGTTTTCAAGCCTTTTCTGCCTTCAATTTCAAACTTTCCTTGAGCATCACTTATAACGCCAATAGTTGTATTATCAAAATAGATTGATGCGCCTTGCAGTGGTTGATTTGATTTTCCGTCTAAAACAACGCCAGAAATAATCTGAGAAAAACAGTTACTATAGCATAAAATAAAAAATAGAATCGAAAAAAATTTAGCGTAAACAGTGCCCATAAATAACGTAGAATAATCTTTTTAAATATACATTAAAAATTCTAGAATCGCATCGAAATAACGTGCATCTAGAATTAAAATTAGGGTCGCTAAACAACCATAAAATGCAGTTTTATGACTTATCAATAGTACCTATCAAGAAGTTATTAGGCTGACATTTTTAAGGTATCTAAGTTCAACATTTGTCGCACTATTTTATAAATTTCGGGAAGTTTTTCTTTAAATTCTTCGGGCGTTTCAAAAAAGTGCTCTACCAAAACAGCTAGAAATTCATATTCATTTCTAAAACCATATTGTCGTAAATAACCTGAGTCTACAATTTTACGCTGCAATTTACGATCTTTCAATATCGTTAACAGTTCCTTGAACTTTTTCATAAAATTGATCGCCGTCATACTCTTTCTTTTTTTGAAAGTCAAATGTAAAGCATGTGTCAATTCATGAAGACCTAAATTAAGGTTGTTATCTTCAACTCTAATGCCTTCCATAAAATCATTCCATGAAAAAACAATCGTTCTATAGCGAGGATTGGTCTCCCCTTTATGTTGCTGTTTAGTCGACTGAGAAAAGTAATCTTTAGGATAGATAAGAATTGTATCAAATTCTGAATATAAATAACGGCTCATTCCAAAGGTTAACATGATGGCAGTCGAAGCAATTAATATCTTCATTTTTTCTGTAATAACCACCCCATCTCTTCCTACAAAAGCATGTCGATCAATGAATTTTTTTACGCGATGTTCAAAGCGTCTTTTATCTGGTTCAGACAATAGTTTATAAAAGGTAAAATGACGCGTAATTAAGCCTCTATGAAGTGCACTGAGTTCCAAAGGATATAGCGTACGCTCGGTAATATTTTTACCTTTTACCCATATTTTAAACAATTCATACATGACCGATACTACGTATTCGTTTATAAAGACACTCTGTATATAACGTTTTTAAATATATAAATTGCTATTTATCAATATTTTAATGCAATTAAAATACAAGTACTTGAAAACAAATTGGTTGGAATTTCTGTTTCTAATAAGGCGTAATGATACACCAATTTATCGAAATATGTCGGCAGTTGAAAATAGCAGTGCCTTTAGGCTTGCTGTATCGTGCTAAATTATGTAAGAGAATTCCAATATGCAGCCTCAAAACTCCGCTGACAATTCCTTGTGAAAATTGGGTTAGCTTGGTTGCGTTCGTGTCACTCGAATTAATTAACTTCGTTGCATGTCATTTAAAAAAATCAAAGTATAGATGATAAAAGGACTTTACGAAACCCATTTATTTGTGGAAAATCTTGAACGTTCCATCGATTTTTATGCTAACAAAATGGAATTAGAACAATGCCATTATGAAGATGAAAGGCGTGCAGCATTTTTTTGGATTGGAAAACCTAAAGAGTTTATGTTAGGATTATGGGAAAAACCCAAAGAGCAAATTGACATTAGACATTTTGCATTTAGATGCGAGCCTGATTGGATTTTAAATGAGTCAGTTGAATATCTAAAAAAGAGAAATATTAAATGTCAAAATTTCTTAAATGACGGAACTGAAAGGCCCATGGTTTTTGCTTGGGTGCCAGCGATATCTATATATTTTGGCGACCCAGACGGACATTCTCTAGAATTTATCGGAGTTTTAAAAGGGAAATCAAAACCTGAAAACGGAATAGTTTCATTTGAGAAATGGAAAGAATTAGAAGAAGGAGACAACTAAAAACGCCATACAACACCATATACTACCGAAGTGAAGTTTTTACACACAACTAGCAAAGGCATCGCCGTGAAGCGGCATTGCTAGTCCTCGCCTACTCGGAAACCAAAAGAGCTGGGACTCGCGGATTTTTTACTGTTTGGCTCTTATACTACTCCTTTTTTATAGCTTTTTCACGAAGTACTTTTTTGTAAACAGATGTTCTTGTAATCTTTAATATAAGAACGTAAGCAGTTTTTAATACTGTCTGATAATACTCATACTTTTGAAACCCAAACTTAAGTGTAAGATCTTGTTTTTGAAATTCTGAATAGAAATAACCCGGATAATATTCTGTGAAAGAGTCTGTCAATTTAGTGGCACCGTCTGGCTGGCTGTCCCATATTTCTGCAAGAACATGATTCGTAATAGAATATTTGTTCATTTCATCATCAATGTTTATGTTAATCTCTTTATAATCTCCATACGAGTCATGTAGCACCTTGAGGACCTCTTTGTACTTTTTTAAAACTGCTTCTGAAGAAATACCCGTTGCATGCAAAGAAATTTCCCATAAGCCGTCATCTTCTGTAGATTCTGCATAATTAACTTCAAAATCAGCACCGGCAATAGCATAGTTTTTATCTTTAAAACCATCAATTATTTTACCATCATCAGCCTGATTTTCTTGTGCGCCAAAATAAATATCCGAAAATGCTTTAATTTGCGTACTTGAATTTTGTGCGATTATTGTTGTTGAGGTTGTCAAAAATAATGACATCTTTATGAGGAATAGCACTTTTGTTTTCATGAATTTGTATTATTTTAGTGTATCAAACCTATGGTACTGAATCGTAATGCCGAATCAATATATAATTAAAGTGAGTAATTATCGAAGCTAATTCACACAAATCTAAAAAAATATAAATTGAGAAAGAATAACCGGTGCTTCATTATGGCCAACCACGAACCAAATGATTAAATTTTTCAGACATATCAGAAAAGATCTTATCGAGAAAAGCAACACTGGCAAGTATCTTAAATATGCTATTGGTGAAATTCTATTGGTGGTTATTGGAATTTTAATTGCGTTATCTATTAATAATTGAAATGATACTAGAAAAGATAGACATACAGAAAAAGAAGTATATAAAACACTTATAAGAAGTCTTGAAAGCGACTTAAAGGATGTACGTGCTAAATCTATAACGATTGATAGTGCGATAGTCGGGCAAAAAATATTCATAACCGAATCGCTCGAAGATGTAAAATCGAGACTAACCGATAAAGAATTCTTTACCCTGTTATGGAGTGTTGGAAGTACAAGCAAATTTTTTGTTCCCAACATTTCATTGTATACTAAAATTTCTCAAAACCAACAAATCGAGCTGATACAGTCTGAAGAACTGCAACGAAAAATAACAGATTTGTATGAAGTACAATACTGGGAATACAAAGACTTAGACAATACCTTAGAGCGTCAAGCACACGCAGGTCTGGTAAGTAACTTTTTTGGAGATATTTCTCATATGTACATTACAAATAAGATGAAAGTAGATATTGAATCGTTTGGAGAAGATTATGCTGAATTGCGTAAGGAGTGTCGTAAAATATACTTTCTATCGATCAATGTGCAACAATCTATGCTCAACTGCGAAAATAAAATAGAAGCTCTTTTACCCTTATTGAGAGATGAACTCAATAAATAACGAAAGGCTAACAATGTGTATAATTAATTACCTCGTTCTCTCCTACTTGAAATCCCAAAACTTCGCTTTGGAGTAAAACGGGATTAGCTTCGCTACGCTCGTGTCACTTGAATTAATTAACTTCGTGGTATGTCGAAAATCACAACTGATTACCCGCAACTAACGCTGCGCAAGCCGTTGTGTGTCTTTAAAAAACGAACAGTTATGCAAACAATACCCAAGTATCTTGTACTATTCGTACTATGTTTAAATGCGCCATACATCAATGCACAAGACAGCATTCAAAAAGTAACTGATACTGATAAAAACAAAACTATTGAGTTTGGGCAGCGCACCACAGATGGATTGGTTTTTGCCATCGGTTTTAATAATGCAATCATTGAAGGAGAAAGTCTCAATAATTCACCGTATAAATTAGGAGGCTCAGGTTTTGTAGAATTAGGCTGGGCGTGGAAAACAAGAGTATTTAAAAATAGTAATGCAGTACGTGTTAATTATGGTTTTTCTTTTATGTGGAATAAGCTAAATATTAAAGACAATCTATATTTTAATGAAGTTGATGATGTGGTAATACTAGAAGAGTTTCAAGTAAAAGTTATTAAATCAAAATTTAGAACCACCAATTTGGTATTTCCTGTTCATTTTGAGTTTGGACCTTCAAAGAAAATTGAAAGGAATACCTATTATAGATACTCGACACACAAACAATTTAAAATTGGTATTGGAGCCTATGGTGGTTTTGTACTGCAATCGATGCAAAAACTAAAATACGATGAGAACGGAAGTCGACAAAAGTTAAAACTGAAAGGTTATAACACTAATAATTTAATGTATGGGCTAAGTTCTTATATTGCTTTTGGTCATGTTGGTGTTTATGCCAAATACGACCTGTCTACAATTTTTAAAGATCAACTCGTTGATCAAAATAATATTTCTATCGGACTTAGATTTAATATGGAGTAGGTTCGCTGCGCTAGATTTTCTCTATACTTTGGAGTAAAATGGGATTAATTTCGCTATGCTCGCTCTTCCCTCAAAGCTCCTCCCGACACTTCGGGGTGAAAACAAAACGGGATTAATTTCGCTTCGCTCATTGTTCCCTCAACGCTCCGCGTTGAAAACAAAAAAACCAAGGTTAGAAATTCAAGCTAGCTTGATTTCTTCTTGGTTTTTTTGTTTATTCGTGACCCCGGAGGGACTCAAACCCCCAACCCTCAGAACCGAAATCTGATGCGCTATTCAGTTGCGCCACGAGGCCATATTACTTTTATTACATTAAATTTTTCTTCACTAAAATAGAAATCGTTTTACCGTCAGCTTGCCCGGCTAATTCTTTCGAAACAATCCCCATTACCTTCCCCATATCTTTCATGCCCGATGCACCAACAGCTTCTATGGTACCAATAACCACTTTTTCAATTTCTTCTTCCGTCAAAGCCTCTGGTAAAAACTCTGATATAATAGCCGCCTGAGCAATTTCTGGTTCGGCTAAATCCTCTCTGCCTTGTTCTATATAAATAGCAGCACTGTCTTTGCGCTGTTTTACTAATTTCTGTAATATCTTAAGTTCTTCATCTTCTGTCAGCGCATCACTTGCACTACTTTCAGTTTGTGCTAATAAAATCACTGATTTAATTGCTCTTAAAGACTCTAAAGCAACTTTATCTTTTGCCTTCATCGCCTCTTTCATCTTCGACATGACCTCGTCTTGTAAACTCATTCTTGTTTTTTTAAGGTTCACAAAGATACTAAAAAAGAAGCTTTGTAAAATGGTATCTGACTGATAAAAAACCCAAACCTGCAAGTAGCAGGTTTGGGTTCTAACAAACAAAAACTAAATAGGGTTAATCTACGTTATCGTGTAAAAATGAATTGTTAGATCGTAACTGAATATCATTATTATCATCAGTGTCTAAACTTGTTCTAGATTGATTTGGATTAGAAACCTCAGACGATGGCTCAACATCCTCTAAATCTACGCCCATCCGCTTGTAAGCCGGCTGATTTTCAATCTCTTCAATATTTTTATTCATTCTATTCACAAACTTATAATTGAATTCTTTCATCTTCTCTCTTCTCTCATCTGCCTTTTGCTCTAATTCAGCAATCGTAAGATTTAAAGGAGAAATATCATCGATATCTCGCGTCGTTTTGGCTACTTTTTCATCTTTCTTCTCAACACGTAAATCAAATTTCAATTCTTCATCTTGTAATTCTTTCTTGGGTGCACTATTTACAACTTTCGACTCTTTTTCTATAAAGTCTTCTAAGCCATATCGTATTTTTCCATCTTCATTGGGCTCGCCCTTAATTTCTAAATGATCAACAACAGGTATTTCATCAATTTTAGAAATTAATTCATGCGTTGTAATTTCAGTACCCTCTTCTCTCTTTTTTCGAGGTGCTAATGGCAAGTCAAAGGTTAATGTAATTTGTTCTTCCTCTTCTTTAAAAGTCTCTTGTGCCTCTTCAACAACTTCATTGGTTGCGATTGGTGTGATTATAAAATCATTGATATCTTCATATAATACCTCATCATAGACCACTTCTATATTCTTAATTTCATCTGTAGTCACCATCAAATCAAAAGGGTCTTCAACCGCCTCAACAGCTTCAACCTCTAACGTATGCTTAATCAATACTTCTTCTACCTCTATCTGTTTTATCGGCGCTTTAAAGCTAGGTTTCGGAATGTCATCTCCTAAAGTATGTACTACTTTTTTTGATTGCGTAGCACTAATTTCTAATTGCTGCTCTATATTAAAACCAGTAGCTATAACCGTTACCGCAATCGCTTCCCCTAAGGTTTCATCTTCGCCAACACCCATAATGATATCAACATTACTCTTCGCTTCACTCTGTATATAATCATTAATTTCTCCGATCTCATCGATCGTAATCTCCGTAGTACCAGAAACAATTAAGAGCAATACATTTTTAGCACCTGTAATTCTATTGTCATTCAATAAAGGTGAATCTAGCGCTTCTGTGATGGCTTCTTGTGCTCTATTGGTACCCGATGAAGTGGCAGAACCCATAATGGCAGTTCCGCTATTTGACAAGACAGTTTTCGCATCTTTTAAATCGATATTTTGCGTATAGTGATGTGTAATAACTTCAGCAATACCTGAGGCCGCTGTAGACAATACTTCATCTGCTTTAGAGAAACCAGCTTTAAATCCTAAATTACCGTAGACTTCTCTAAGTTTATTATTATTAATGACGACTAAAGAGTCGATATGTTCACGCAGTTTTTCGATCCCTCTTTGGGCTTGGTCGTTACGCATTTTACCCTCAAAAGAAAAGGGTATCGTAACAATACCAACCGTTAGTAAATCCATTTCTTTGGCAATCTTAGCAATGACTGGCGCAGCTCCAGTACCTGTACCACCACCCATCCCAACAGTAATAAATACCATTTTAGATTTTGGTGATAGCATCGCTTTGATATCTTCCATACTCTCCATAGCAGCTTGCTCACCAACATCTGGGTTCGCTCCTGCTCCTAAGCCTTCTGTTAACGAAACTCCTAATTGAATTTTGGTAGCTACCGGGCTGTTCTGTAAAGCCTGAGCATCGGTATTACAGACCACGAAATCGACACCAGTAATACCGCGTTGGTACATGTGATTTACAGCATTGCTACCACCACCACCTACACCGATGACTTTAATTACGTTTGACTGATTTTTTGGTAAGTCGAATGAAAGGTTCTCAAACTCTGTACTCATAATTTTTTCTTTTTTTTAGGATTTCTCTATTCTGCGTTATCTAAAAACTCTCTAAACTTATCCGCCCATTTTTCAAAAATTGACTTACGGTCAACCATTGTCTTAGACGCTGATTTGTCACTACTATAAGAATCGTCAGTAGCAGCATTATTTGCTTCTTCTTCAATCGATTCTTTACTTTTCTGGTTCAATCCTTTCATTAACAAACCTACGGCGGTTGCAAATGAAGGGCTCGACATTTCTACATCAGAACTGCCTGATAAATGCTCGTTCGGATACCCTATTCTAGTATCCATACCGGTAATATATTCTACTAATTGCTTGATATGTTTTAATTCGGCTCCACCTCCAGTCAATACAATACCGGCAATCAGTTTTTTCTTCGTCTCTTCATGCCCATAATTTTTGATCTCTAAAAATACCTGCTCAACAATTTCAACAACTCTAGCATGAATTATTTTTGATAAATTTTTGAGGGTAATTTCTTTAGGCTCCCTTCCGCGTAAGCCAGGAATAGACACAATTTCATTTTCTTTATTCTCACCAGGCCATGCAGAACCAAATCTAGTTTTTAGTAATTCGGCTTGCTTTTCAATAATTGAACAACCTTCTTTAATATCTTCAGTAATGACATTACCACCAAATGGAATTACGGCAGTATGTCGAATGATGCCATCTTTAAAAATTGCCAAATCTGTCGTACCACCACCTATATCGATTAAAGCAACACCAGCTTCTTTTTCTTCTTGACTCAACACAGCATCTGCAGAAGCGAGGGGTTCTAACGTAATACTCGCCAACGATAAGCCGGCACTTTTAATACATCTTCCAATATTCCGAATAGAAGAAACTTGCCCCACAACCACATGAAAATTCGCTTCTAAGCGACCTCCATACATTCCTTTTGGAGCTTTAATTTCAGGCTGCCCATCAACTTTATAATCTTGCGGTAGTACATGAATGATCTCTTCGCCAGGAAGCATCACTAATTTATGTACTTGATTAATTAATTTTTCAATATCAGCATCGTCAATTACCTTTTCAGAATTTTCGCGCGTGATATAATCACTATGATGTAAACTGCGTATATGTTGCCCCGCTATACCAACAACGACGTCTTCAATTTTATGATTTGAAACACTTTCGGCCTCTTCTATGGCCTGTTGAATAGACTGAATAGTCTGTGTAATATTATTCACTACACCTCTATGAACACCCATACTCTTGGCCTTCCCAATACCGAGTACCTCAATTTTGCCATATTCGTTTGATTTACCAATCATAGCAATAATTTTCGTAGTACCAATATCTAAACCAACTGCTATTTTTTCGAGTTCCATAATTTATTTTTTAGTACACACAACCTGATTGCTATATACCAAGTTTATCGTTTGGTATTTGTCTAGTGTTTTGTCTTTTATTGTTTTTTGATAAAAAGCTTTTAACTTTTTTATCTTCGTATTTACCTTATTGAGTTTTCCAAATTCTATCGTCTGGTTACCAACTCTTGTGTTTAGCGAAAACTCATCTTTACTATTTACCTTAATACCTATAATTTGCTTCTGCAAAAAAGGATCCTTAAAAATAAGGTGAGCCAACCTATAAATTTCCTCCGAGTTATTGGTATTTAGACCGCTTAACAATGGCACTCTGGCTGAATAATTTGAAGACAAGGGCATTTTATCCCCCTTACGATCAATATAATACGCAATACCTTCATCATTAACTCTGGCAATTGGAGTGCGTTGCTTGATACTTGCTCCGATGGTACCTTGAACTGTGAGATATACGTCAGCATCTTCTATCATTGCATTAGAAATTAAAGTATGCTCCAGTTGCTTCAAAATTATGTTTTCTTTTGGCTGACTTTTAAGTATTCCATAATTTTGTATTAACAATTTGTTAACCGTTTCATATGTTATAAAAAGGTTATCTCCATTGGTAAAAGTTACGGCTACATCTTCGATTGTTTTGACTTTATTTCGATGTGATGCGAAACCAAAAAGAAAGACCACAACAGCTACAAACAAGAGACTTTTTATATAAATTATATACTTTTTCATGCTACCTTTTTAGATAAAATTTCTTTCACAGGATGTACCAACTCACCAATGTCTCCAGCACCAAGCATCACAATAACTTCTGCATCTATTTTTAAAACCGCTTCTTTTAGTTGGCTTTTACTAACCAATTTTTTGGCATTCATTGCAACTTTGCTCAATAACCAGCCAGACGTAACACCTTTTATCGGTTGTTCTCTGGCTGGATATATCTCTAGCAACACTAATTCATCAAACTTTGCTAAACTCAGCGCAAAGTCATCTACAAAATCTTGGGTTCTACTAAATAAATGTGGTTGAAAAATAGCTGCAATCTTTTTTGTAGGATACAATTCTCGTACAGCTTCTGCCAAAGCATTTATTTCAGTAGGGTGATGTGCATAATCATCTATCAAAACAAGACGATCTGTTTTAATTTTAAAGTTAAAGCGACGCTTTATTCCCTTAAAAGTTTTTAAAGATTTGGCAATGGCCGGAAGTGAAACTCCGTATTTATGGGCCATTGCCAAAGCTACTACAGTATTTAGCACATTATGTTTTCCTGGTAGGTTCAGTTCTATATTTTTAATAATTTCAGACGGTGTTTTGACATCAAAAAAGTAGGTTCCGTGTTGAATATTAATATTTCGCGCATCATAATCTGCGTCTTCTTCGATGCCATAAGTAATGCCTTGTAAAGACAATCCTTTTCTTATAAAAAGTGTATCACTCACTTTATCAGCAAAATCTTTAAATGATGCATCTAAAGCATCTGACTTGCCATAAACATCTAAATGATCGGCATCCATCGAAGTGATACAGGCAATATTTGGAGATAATTGTAAAAAAGAACGGTCAAACTCATCCGCTTCTACAACACTAATTTCGTCTCCTCCTAAAATTAAATTTGAATTATAATTTTCAGAGATGCCACCTAAAAATGAGGTAGCATTCACATTCGACGCTGTTAAAATATGCCCTAAAATTGTAGAAGTTGTTGTTTTACCATGCGTTCCGGCAACTGCAAAACAAAATGTATTCTTCGTTATCTCACCTAAGATTTGAGCTCTTTTATAAATTTTATAACCCTGCGTTTCAAAATACGTTAGTTGTTCATGGTTTTTAGATACCGCAGGTGTATAAACAACAAGGGTATTTTCTTTGTCTAAAAATTCTTTAGGGATGACATCCACCGAATCTTCAAAAGAAATAGAGATACCAATACCTTGCAATGCCTTTGTAATTGACGACGCCACTTTATCATACCCTGCAACATTGATTTTATGCGCCTGAAAATACCGAGCTAAAGCACTCATACCGATGCCTCCGATACCAATAAAATAGATGTTATGTATTTTTTTAAAATTCATTCTTGTATCTCACCTAGTGAACACTCAATTCGATTTAATTAATTTTTCAATTTCGTTTACGATGTCGGCAGTCGCATTCGGCAACGCCAATTCTTTTATATTGCTACTTAATTCTTGTTGCTTTTTTTCATCTTTGAGCAAATCAGCTAATAAGCCCTGAAATTTTTCTAGTTCATTTTCTTTACATAAAATCGCTGCATTTTTAGAAACCACCGCCATCGCATTTTTTGTTTGATGGTCTTCAGCAACATTGGGCGACGGAATAAAAATTACCGGCTTGCCCACAATACATAATTCAGATATTGAACTAGCACCTGCTCTACTTATAATGAGCGTCGCTGCACTATAAGCCAGCTCCATTTTATTTAAAAAAGCACAGACATGAATCGTGTCTTTTTGATACTTTTTATACGTATCATAATACAGCTTGCCTGTTTGCCATATCAATTGTATATCATGCTCTGCTAACCAATCTAATTGGCTTTCAACTAATTTATTGATCTCTCGAGCTCCAAGACTGCCGCCGATTACCAATACGACCTTACGGGTAGCATCTAGCTCAAAAAATTGCAAGGCCTCCACCCTATTTTCAGTGCTGTTTAGTAAATCTTGACGTACTGGATTTCCTGTTTTTACAATTTTTTCTTTAGGAAAAAAGCGCTCTAAATTATCATATGCCACACAAATTTTAGCTGCATTTTTTGCTAATAACTTATTTGTAATTCCCGGATACGAATTTTGTTCTTGCACCACCGTTGGTATATTCTTTCTATTGGCTATTTGTAATGTCGGCCCCGAAGCAAAGCCACCAGTACCGATAACTATGTTAGGCTTGAATTTTTTTATGATTTTATTCGCATTCCATAAACTATTGATCAGCTTGAATGGAAACATTAAATTCTTTAATGTCAACTTACGTTGGATACCCGAAATCCATAAGCCCTTAATTTCATAACCCGCTTGTGGCACTTTCTCCATTTCCATACGGTCACTGGCTCCAACAAATAAAAATTTAGCTTCCGGATTGCGGTATTTTATTTCATTCGCAATTGCAATTGCAGGATAGATATGCCCTCCCGTGCCGCCTCCACTAATAAGAACATTAACCGATTGCTTCATGTAATATATTTAAAGGGTTATCGTCATCTATCTTACTATTCTTATCAATTTGAATTTCTCTATTTGCACTTACACTCAATACAATACCTAAAGCAAAGCAGGTCATCCAAATAGACGTACCTCCAGCACTAATCAGTGGTAATGGTTGCCCCGTTACTGGAAATAAACCAACCGCAACGGCCATATTAATAAACGCCTGAAATATAATTGGAATGCCCACTCCTAACACGAGTAAAGTGCCGAAAATGGTTTCTGTTTTGTTCGCTACAATAATGATTCTAACTAGTAAACCGAGAAATAATATGAGTAGTAAAAAGCCGCCTATCAATCCGAATTCTTCTATGATTATAGCAAATATAAAATCTGAAGACGATTGCGGTAAAAAATTCTTTTGCACACTTTTACCCGGTCCTTTACCTTGAATTTCCCCTGAAGCAATAGCTACTTTTGCCTTATCTGCTTGATAGTTTGCCTCATCATTTTGTTCTGTAAAATTTTCGATTCTACTTACCCAAGTATTTATTCTACTGTTTTCAAAAGTTTCAGGAAAAGCCTTCGCTGTCAACAGAAAAAGTAAAAATACTCCGACCCCAATTCCTAAAATTAAGGAAAGGTATTTTATTGGGTACCCGCCTATAAATGTCAACATTAGAACGGTTGTAAAAATAATTGCTGTCGTTGAAAAGTTAGCCGGTAAAATCAAGATCAATACCAAGCCAACAGGTAACCATAATTGTAGAATACTATCTTTAAATTTGATAACCTTTTCTTTATTTTTCGATAAATAGCGTGCTACATACATCATGATGATGACGCCTGCCAACGTCGATGTTTGAAAACCAATACCTACAAACGGAATACGAATCCATCGACTTGCATTTACACCACTTATTGTTTGTCCCTGCATCAAAGTGTACACTAACAATACTACAATGACTGGAATTAACAATACCGATAATCCACTAAAATATCGGTACGGAATTTTATGGGTAGCATACATAATCACAAACCCCATAACAAGAAGCATTGCATGCTTCAGCAAATGTCCAGAAGTAGTTCCATTTTCTACCACATAGACCAAATTGGTACTAGCACTATATACGGGCAAGAAAGAGAATATTGCTAATAATGCAACAATCGCCCATATCGTTCTATCGCCTCTTATATTTTTGAG
>RCNB010001432.1_pt1 | contig 14969 bp, 17 predicted proteins | sample 2041321 | NCBI WGS metagenome assembly RCNB01 (sample SAMN09708232, study PRJNA481090) | Marine sediment metagenome, whole genome shotgun sequencing project. | reverse complement strand
CAAAACCATCGGTTCAAACCATTAGTAATGCCATGGATGTTGGTGCTCCAAGTAACTTTATTCGTATTCAGGAAATATATAAAAATAGGTTTTATATGCTGAAGGGAAACTTGTCTTCTTATAGTTTTTCTGATGATGATACGAGACAAGCTATGTTAGACATCTATAATGACTATAATTATGTTGCAGATCCTCACGGTGCCGTTGGTTATTTAGGTTGTAAAGCATATTTAAAAGAAAATCCAAATACGCATTGTGTGTTTTTGGAAACTGCCCATCCTACCAAGTTTTTGGATGTTGTTGAGCAAGTAGTAAAAGAAAAACAAACGCTTCCAACTCAAATCGAAGCCGTTATTGACAAAACTAAAGTTTCAATAAAGATTGATAGTTATGAACAGCTAAAAGGGTACTTGTTGCAAACTAATCGTGCACAATAAAATTAAGATATTCATCTAGTAAGGCACTAAAGTTATTAGGAACCGAGTGTCCTAGGTTTTTTAAGCTAATATATTTATGTTTGACGTTGTGCTTATCAAGCATCCATCTTATTTTCTCGGTTTCTTTTTTATATTTCATGTCATTTTCTCCAGAAATGAGCACGAAACTAACGCGACGCACTTTTGCATTAATCACATTTTTATCTGTAAAAAACGATGTGGTACTTCCACCATGATTCAATGAAACGACACCTTTCACGGGGATTTTTTGATTCAAAGCCAAATCAATACTTATCTTCCCTCCTAAGGAGAATCCGCCAACATAGACCTGACTTGTATCAATGTTATGCTGCCTTAGTATAACATCATAGTATTTCTTTATATTTAGCCTCTCTTGAGGTAAATTCCGCCAACCCCAATAGTTTGGTTGACTATCAAGACTTGAAGCTTCCATATAGGCCACAATAAATTCATTAGAAAGTTTTTTACTCATCCACCATTGTGACATAGATTTCATATTACTATTACCACCATGAAAAACAATAAATAAAGGGTAAGATTTAGCCGTGTCATAGTCAATAGGTAACACCACAGTATATTTCTCTTGACCACGTGCCATGTTCATTAAAAAGAACAGACATAAAAACAATACTCTTCTAACCATACCAATAAAATAATTATTACAAAAACTTTTGCTTAAATTTTAGATTATGAAAATACTCAACAAATGCTATACATAATCTATCTTTAACAAAACATTTGTAAAAGAAATACGCCAAAATTTGTTTAGTTTTGCGCAATTAAATTCAATTATTCAAAAAAATGAAAAACACGGCTTTAACATCAACTCACGAAGCACTTGGTGCCAAAATTGTTTCTTTTGCTGGATATAATATGCCAGTACAATATGAAGGTGTGAATCTTGAACACGAAACTGTACGAAGCGCTGTTGGGGTTTTTGACGTGTCACATATGGGTGAATTTTTGATTGAAGGTCCAAATGCATTAGACTTGATACAAAAAGTTACAAGTAATGATGCTTCAAAACTTACAATTGGCAAAGCCCAGTATAGCTGTCTTCCCAATGATGATGGCGGTATTGTTGACGATTTGATTATTTACAAAGTAAAAGAAGAAACCTATTTGTTAGTTGTTAATGCCTCTAATATTGACAAAGATTGGAATTGGATTTCGTCAAAAAATGATGTTGGTGCTGAAATGAAAGATATTTCAGAAAACTATTCATTGCTTGCCATTCAAGGCCCAAAGGCTATTGAAGCTATGCAATCTTTGACAAGCTATGATTTGTCTGAAATAAAATTTTACAATTTTGTAGTTGGTGATTTTGCGGGAATTGAACATGTTATAATTTCAGCCACAGGTTATACAGGCAGCGGCGGTTTTGAAATTTATTGTAAAAACACTGAGGTGAAGCAAGTCTGGGATAAAGTACTGGAAGCAGGTGCCAAATTTGGAATAAAACCTATTGGTCTTGCTGCTAGAGATACGTTGCGATTAGAAATGGGGTATTGCTTATATGGTAATGATATTGACGATACAACGTCTCCTTTTGAAGCTGGACTGGGATGGATAACAAAATTCACAAAAGAGTTTACAAACTCTGAAGCGTTAGCAAAACAAAAAGAAAGCGGAGTTGATCGTAAATTGGTAGCTTTTGAACTCAATGAGCGAGGTATTCCACGTCATGGATATGATATTGTAGATGGTCAAGGCAATAAAATTGGAGAAGTTACTTCGGGTACAATGTCACCTTCTTTAGGTAAGGGTATTGGGTTAGGTTATGTGCCACCAATATTTGCAAGTGCGGATAGTAAAATCAATATCCAAGTTCGAAAAAATGCAATCCCAGCGACTGTAGTAAAGCTACCGTTTTATAAAGGCTAACCTTGATATAATGGACTATCAATCAATTATTAATCATATTCAATTGGATGCAACCCAAGATTTGGACAAGGGAATTGTGGCTTCCTATATTCCAGAACTGGCGGATGTTTCAATTAATAATTTTGGCATTAATCTGTTACTTAATCCAAATGAACAATATTCTACAGGAGATGCAAATGTTAGGTTTTCCATTCAAAGTATTTCGAAAGTATTGGCCTTGACAAAGGCCATTGCTTTATTAGGCAAAAAGATTTGGAAACGTATTGGTGTTGAGCCTTCAGGAAACCCATTTAATCATATGTCTTTATTGGAATTGGAGAATGGTATTCCAAGAAATCCATTAATAAATTCTGGAGCGATTGTTATAGCGGATATGTTGGTCTCAACCTTAAACAATCCGAAGACTGAGTTTTTAGCGTTCATAAGAGATATTGTAGGAAATGATACCATAAATTATAATGAAGAAGTAGCAAAGTCTGAACGTGAAACAGGATTTAGAAACTATGCTGCGGCCAATATGCTTAAATCCTTTGATAATCTCGATAATGATGTTGAAGATGTTTTAGATTTCTATTTTCACCAATGCTCTATAGAAATGACTTGTGAGCAACTAAGCAAGGCTTTTTTTATGCTGGCAAACAAGGGTAAATGCTTGTTAAATAAAGCAAAAATTACAGCTAGTCAGGCCAAACGTATAAATGCCATTATGCTTACCTGCGGATTTTATGATGAGGCCGGCGAATTTGCTTTTGAGGTTGGCTTGCCTGGAAAAAGTGGTGTAGGTGGTGGTATTGTGGCATTACTCCCAGATCACTTTGTAATATCTGTATGGTCTCCAGGATTAAATAAAAAAGGAAATTCTAAATTGGGCATGCAGGCTCTTGAGCAGTTTACAACCGCAACCAATCTTTCCGTTTTTTAATAATAGAACTATTTTAAATATCTCAATGAAACCTATAACAAGCAAACATCGTATTCTAATTTTGGGAGCAAGTGGTTTTATTGGAGGTGCTATTTACAAAGAAATTTGCTCCTATTTTCGTACTTATGGCACCTATTCTCAGGACAACAAGGGTTTATCAAAAAACAAACATTTTTTTCAATATAATGTTGAAGAAGATGATATTTTTAAAATTTTAGAGCTTCTTAAACCAACTATTATTATTTCAGCATTGCGTGGTGATTTTTCAGCTCAGGTCATTGCTCATAGGCACCTTGCAGAATATGTTAGACAAACAACTACAAAACTCATTTTTTTATCTTCTGCTGTTGTATTTGATGCTTATAGCAAATATCCGAGTTATGAACATGATACAACACTTAGCAATAGCATTTATGGGCATTTTAAGATAAAAATAGAGAACATGCTTAATAAATTACCAAAGAGACAAGTAAGCATCCTGAGGTTGCCAATGGTCTTTGGGTCGGGATCACCTAGAATTGATGATTTAAAAATAGCAACCAACCAAAATGAGGCTATCGAAGTGTTTCCAAATTTGATTATAAATGTTACTACCGTTAATAAGTTAACACAACAAGTGCATTATATAATTAATAGGAAGAGGTTTGGTGTTTATCATTTAGGAAGTAAAGATTTGGTACATCATGATGAATTTATAAGAGAGATATTAAAAGGTCTTGGTGCTTTAAAACCAATTTTCAAGCGTGTATACACTACTAATGATGATCGGTATTTGGCTGTGTTACCAAAAGAAAATATGTTACCTAAACACCTGCAGATCTATAGTCAGGAAATTTTGTCAGATTTGGAAGTATAGTAAAATTTACAACTTATAATTGCGTAAATTTAAGCTCAAGAAACATTCACACTATGTCAAAGCTATCAAAAGAAGATATTGAAGCTCGATTGCTTCACTTTCCAGATTGGGACTATCACAAGAACGCGCTTCACGCAGAGTTTGAGTTTGATAATTTTAAAGATTGCTTTAGTGCAATGTCTAGAATTGCATTTGAATGTGAAGCTCTAAATCATCATCCAGACTGGAGTAATACTTACAATGTGCTAAAGATTTCCTTATCCACCCATAGCGCTAGCGGTGTCACAGATTTAGACTTTAGATTAGCTGAAGCAATTGAAGACATTGTAGAAGTTGAAGAATAATTTGTTTTTGTATTCAGCCTTTTTATTTTTGTACATTATAATCTATCAGTATAATTAATTAGCGTTCAAGCTAGAGGGAATCTAATAATGGAGATTAAAGTTTGAACTAACAAATATATCTATGGGAAGAGCTTTTGAATTTCGTAAAGCACGTAAAATGAAGCGTTGGTCAGCCATGAGCAAGGCCTTTACACGTATTGGTAAAGACATTGTAATGGCGGTTAAAGAAGGTGGTCCAGATCCGGCAAGTAATTCGAGATTAAGAGCAGTGATACAAAATGCCAAGTCTGTAAACATGCCCAAAGACAATGTTGAGCGCGCTATAAAAAAAGCAAGTGAAAAAGGTCAAGGTGATTATAAAGAAGTTGTTTTTGAAGGGTATGCTCCACATGGCATTGCTGTGTTGGTAGAAACAGCAACAGATAACAACACGCGCACAGTTGCAAATGTAAGAAGCTATTTTAATAAATGTGATGGTAGTTTAGGAACTTCTGGATCGGTAGTATTTATGTTTGACCATACGTGCAATTTCAGAATTCCAAGTGAAGGACTAGACCCGGAAGATATAGAACTTGAGTTTATTGATTTTGGAGCGGAAGAAGTCTTTGCCGATGATGACGGCATATTAATCTATGCCCCTTTTGAAAGTTTTGGTGCCATTCAAGCGGAGTTGGAACGTCGTGAAATAGAAATATTGTCATCCGGTTTTGAACGTATTCCTCAAGTTACAAAGCCGTTAAGTCCAGACGAAGCTGTAGATGTTGAAAAACTATTAGAAAAGCTTGATGACAATGACGATGTGCAGAATGTATATCACACCATGGAAGAAAGTACTGAAGCGTAAGGGATAGCCTCTCAATTATATTTATATGCCAAAAGTAGAATATCGAATTTACGTTATAGAATTATCCAAGCGAGTATTTACTGAGAATGCAAAGTTTCGTGCTGCTAACCCACAATTTAATGGAGTCTTGCAATGTCTATATGTTGGGATGACCAGTAAAACGCCTAAAGAACGTTTTATGCAACACAAAACGGGTTATATAAATAAAAAGGGACACAAACTATCTTCTAACATTGTTCAAAAATACGGGATGTACCTTCGCCCTAGCCTTTACAATCACATAGACCCTTTGCCTACGCGATTACAAGCTTTGAAAATGGAAGAAATTTTAGCTCTAGAGTTAAGAAGACAACGCTATGCAGTATGGTTTAATTGATTAATTAATCAACGGCTAACTTATTATAATCAAATGTGTTTAATACAAAATGTTGTTCATTGTTTAATGAAAGTACAAAAAGAAAAAATTAAATTAGATTACAAAAAGTCGTGACATTTATAGTTAAATTATGAAAGAAGAAAGTTGAAACAGAAGTTCATTTCATAATATTAAAACCATTTGGGATGACCCTGAATAGTTTTATTTAATGCACCATAAATGTATTTAAATAAGTCAAAAAAGTGCAATTCAACATACTTGCACTTTTTTTATACTTTTATGCTATATTATTCAGTTGCAATATGGAAATCAAGTACAATACAATTGGGGTTGATTATAATAAAACCAGAATTGCAGACCCATATCTCACCGAACAATTAATCTACTACTTATACCCTCAAGAAAATGAGCATTATTTGGATATAGGCTGTGGTACAGGTAATTATACCATTGAGTTACAAAAAAAAGGTATCAAATGTATTGGGATTGACCCATCTACAAAAATGCTGAATATTGCGAAATCAAAAAATCAAAAAGTAGATTGGAGAATTGGGACAGCCGAAAATACTGGGTTATCTAATAACTGTGTTGATGGAATAATAGCTTCGCTAACTATTCACCATTGGACAGATTTGAGTAATGCGTTTTCTGAACTTTTTAGGGTTTTAAAACCCAATGGGAGAATTGTAATCTTTACCTCTACACCAAAACAAATGCGAGGATATTGGTTAAATCATTATTTCCCAAATATGTTAACCAAGTCCATAGATCAAATGCCATCTTTAAAGAATGTGAGAATTGCTATGAAACATTCAGGTTTGATGCTTACAGACACAATTCCATACTTTATAAAACCTGCCTTAGAGGATTATTTTCTTTATTGTGGAAAACATAATCCAGAATCATATTTTGACTTACAGGTTAGAAACGGTATTTCCTCATTCTCAGATTTAGCAAATCAAGAAGAAATCACAAAAGGGTTAACACGTTTAAGAAGTGATATTGATAACGGGGAATTTGAACAGATAAAAAGCAATTATGGCAATGATTTGGGAGATTATATTTTCATTGTCGGAAAAAAATATTCAAATGAAAATTCCGATATTTCATGAAAAGCAAAAACCATCTCATTGATAACAAGATGGTTTTTTTAATGGTTTACTCTTTTTAATAGCAAATGTTTCTTTTTAGGGACATGCGCGTGCATGTTTAATTTATGTTTCATTCTAATTGTAAACTAAACCTGTAAATATTACTGCAAATCTCATGCCATTTTAAGAAGTATACATGAAATATTTTTACATTTGGATATATAAATTCACATAACAAGTATGAGTTGGATAAAAGTAATTCCGTTTGAAGATGCCACAGGTAAACTAAAACAAATTTATAAAAAGATTAAAGGGCCTAACAACCAAATTGATAACGTCCTCAGTATTCACAGTTTACGACCTCATACACTTACTGGACACATGAGTCTTTATAAAAATACACTTCACCATAGTGATAATTCTTTTCCCAATTGGTTTTTAGAATTATTAGGAACCTATACCAGCTACATTAACAGTTGTGATTATTGTTATCATCACCATTTTGCAGGTATGAAGCGCTTTTTAAAAGATGATGAAAAGGCTGAGGCGCTAAAACTTCATATTGAAAATAATACATTGCAATCTATACTAAGTTCTGCAGAAATGTCAGCCATTGAATATGCCAAAAAATTGACTTTGTCAGCTGACAGGATTACAGAAGATGACATAAAGTACATCAAAGATTTAGGTTATGACGACGGAAAAATATTGGAAATAAATCAAGTGGTCGCCTACTTTAATTATGCAAACCGAACCGTTTTAGGGCTTGGTGTAACCACAGCAAATGAAATTTTGGGTTTATCTCCTAATAATAAAGATAACGAGAAGGCTTGGGACCATAAATAGGGCTAAGAATATTCTGGAATCTTACCCTTTACTCCTTTGTAAAAATTCTGCATAAACTTAAAATCGGCTTCCTTATTCTCTGTTGGATAAAACGGTTGGGAAAATCGATTTTCTTTATTTGCAAAATCTAGTGTAAACATAATAATGGGAACTTTTGCTGCTTTAGCAATATAATAAAAACCTGTTCGCCACTCCTCTACTTTCTTTCTAGTACCCTCAGGAGCCATTGTCATTCTAAATTCCTCTTTTTCCGAAAATAATCGTGCAATCGCTTCTACTTGATTTTCATTTGATTTCCGGATTACTGGCGACCCACCCAAAGCCCTAAATATGAATCCATATGGGGATTTAAAAAGTTCGTTTTTGCCAACAAAATTTGTCTTAATTCCAATTACTGAGCGCAATAGAACACCGATGTAAAAATCATGCCAACTTGTATGTGGTACAGCTATAATAACGGCCTTTTTTATACTATCAAAATCATTGAAACCCTTAACGCTCCAACCTAATATTTTACGGTAAATAATTTTTGAGAGCCATTGCATAGTTACATCTTTTGATAGAGTGCCTTAAGTTTTTCTGGCGTGATAATTTTTTTCCAATGTTTTCCCAATGCGTTTTCCCATAGAGGCTCAAGTCCCAAAGCAATTTTTATCATGATGTTGAAATGTGAGTCATCAAGATGAGCACAGACACCCTTTGGCAACTCTATATCATGTCGCTTTAGCATTTCTTTAAAAAGTTTGACACCCTCAGGATAAAATTCTTCCAAATAATTAAACACAATACAATTACCAATACCATGTTTAGTTCCTAATAAGTATGATAATCCATAGCTCATAGCATGAGCTACACCAACTTGAGAATATGCAATACTCATCCCGCCATGCCATGAAGCCATCATTAGCTTATCCTGTGAGTCTTCTGGCGTTAATTCCCCATTGATAAATACGTCTTTACACAAATCGAATGCCTTTTCTCCATAGCTCTGACTAAAGGCATTTAAATACGTTCCGTTAAGAGATTCAATACAGTGAATATAGCAATCCATACCGGTGTAAAACCATTGTTCTTTAGGGATATCTTTGGTTAATTCTGGATCTAAAACAACTTGGTCAAATGGTGTATAATCACTATTAATTCCTAGTTTTTTTTCTGGTCCGGTTAACACCGTTGTCCTTGAAACTTCTGCTCCAGTCCCCGAAATTGTTGGTACAGCAACATGATATATTGCTGGGTTTTTAACCAAATCCCATCCTTGATATTCATCCGCACTACCTTCGTTAGTCAACATTATTGATACGGCTTTTGCTATATCCATAATTGTGCCACCACCAATGCCAATAATTCCAGATATGCGTTCTTTTGTTGAAAGTATAATTTTTTCAACTAACTCGTCAATTTGATTTGTTTTTGGTTCTTCTTCTGCTGATATATATATTAGTCTGTCTTCGTATGACAAAGGCACCCTTGATGTTAACCAAGCATTTCCTTTAAATACATCGTCAACTAAAAAAATAAATGGGGCACTTGTATTAATGCGTTTTGGGGCAATAATTTCATTTAATTGATTAAAACTACCTCGGCCAAAAACAACTCTAGGCACCATCGGGAAATTTCTATAATTCATTTAAGTGTATTTCTTTTACAATTTTCAAAATTACTATTAATACGTTCTATTTGTTTAAATATTTTTGAAATTTTTCTGCAAACAATGCAACATGATAACCATCTGCAAGTGCATGATTTACAGAAATAGCTACATTCATTTGCATAGTTTTACCAACCATCGTTGTTTTACTAAATGCCAATTTAGGTACAGAATCCAATTCACCTGAAACAGGTTCTTTGTGTCCTGAAAAATTTAACCATGGCATTGCAGAACAATGAATACAGTCTAAACTATTTATTGGTGGATATAAATTTTCACTAGATTCAATCCGCAACTTTTCTTGATTTATGTTTTCAATAAAGGCATCTAAATTTTCATTAAAGTATACAAATGAAAACCCATATGTTCCATTCTCCCTCATGACTGTAGGAGAAGCATGTATGATGTCATACTCAATAATATCGTCCTCGACAATTCTATATTTCAAATTATCCGTAACATTAATTGCTTGCATGCAAGCGTGTAAGTATGTACCAAAAAAACTCCTTTGGGTATCTTTTGAAAACTGATAAGCCAATGTTACATCAAACGGAATTGTTACTGCAAAATACGGATCTGTCATTTGCATAAAGTGCTCATAATGCTGCTTTCTATTCCAAGTATTAAGATTGATTTTTTTCAAATTAGTGGACTATTTCTAAAAGTTCTCTTAAACTGCTTAAGGTTTTGTATGCCTTTCCATTGGTCTCGTCTGCGCTCACTTGCTCGTGTGCCCAAGTTGTATGAAACGGAACATGAATGGCCTTTGCTTTAATATTAATTAATGGTAAAATATCAGACTTTAAAGAGTTTCCAATCATTAAAAACTCTGACGGATTAATATCCAAATGATTCAATAAATTCGAATAATTATCTTCCTTTTTATCACTCAAAACTTCAATGTGATGAAAATAATCTAACAAACCTGATTTCTCTAATTTTCTCTCCTGGTCAAGTAAATCTCCCTTTGTTGCTAAGATTAACTTATATTTCTTTGACAAAGCTTTCAGCACATCCTCTACACCATCCAATAGTTGAACCGGCTTATTAATCATATTTTTACCAATGTTAATAATATCTTGAACAGTCTCATTAGACATAGAATAATTTGATAATTCTAATGCACACTCAATCATAGATAAAATAAAACTCTTAACGCCATAGCCATAAAGTTCAAGATTGTCAATTTCCTTTTTAAAAAGCTCTTGATCTATTTTGTTGGCGGTCTCATAACCTCCCAAAAGTCTGGCAAACTCTAGCTCTGCTTCCCTAAAATAAGTTTCATTGACCCAAAGTGTATCGTCAGCATCAAAACCAATAACTTTAATGTTAGAGTAATCTATTTCCATAATCGTTTCGCTTTCGCTAAGTCCTCTGGCGTATCAATTTCAACACCTTCAACTGTTGTTTCAACCATTTTAATTTTTTTTCCATATTCCAAATAGCGTATACATTCAATTTTTTCAGAAGCTTCTAAAAATTGCATAGGCAGATTGCTGAAATCTATTAATGCTTGCTTTCTAAAGGCATAAATTCCTTTATGTTTAAAATATTTGGCGCCCACTTCTCCATCTCTGGGGTATGGTATTGGGCTTCGTGAAAAATATAATGCGAAATTTCGTTGATCAACTATAACTTTTACTGTATTTGGATTGTTAATCTCATCACAGTCGTGGATTTCTACCATCAAAGAAGCTAAATCAATTTCATTATTAATATCATCATTAAAAACCTGCAGTACTTTATTAAGACTGTCTCTTTCGGTAAAAGGTTCATCACCTTGCACATTCACTACAATGTCACATTCTACATCTTGTACGGCCTCTGCAATACGGTCACTACCAGATTCATGTTCTTTTTTGCTCATAATGGCTTTGCCCTCATTGCTAACAATTTCGTTAAAAATGATATCACTATCAGTTACAACAAAAACATCATCAAACAAATTGGTAGCTACTGTAGCCTCATAAGTACGGAGAATAACTGTTTTCCCTTCTAGGTCTTGCATTAATTTTCCTGGAAAACGAGAAGCACTGTAACGTGCAGGAATCATCGATATTATTTTCATTGGGCTTTTACTTTCTCTAAATCAAAAATACTGATTTTTAAAAGAATCTTTAAGTGTTTGAGTGTTTAATCTTTTTATAAACTTTAAAAATGATAATAAAAATTAAAAGCACAAACACAAAAGCTACAATTGGAAGAAATACTGAAAAGAGAGACATAACCAATGATGTTCCAGTCTCAATAGTCGTAACTATTGGATTACCAAAACCTGCTGTTGAAACAGTGGATGCCAAACGAGTTGCTCCCGACGCTCCTGAAATTACAGCTGCTGTTCCTCCACCAGCAATTATAGCTAAGCCCCAAGTTATTACTGGACTTAAATCTGCAACAGTGGAAACCATAACCGCAGTTCCTGCTATAGCTGCTAAAGGCACGGCTATAGAATCTAAAAGATTATCGATATACGGAATGTAATAAGCAAAAATCTCAACTAGTGTTGCAACACCTAAAGTTAAAAGTGCAGCTATACTACCAATCCATTGCCAACTCTCGTTGAGCTCCCAAACACCAAAATAGGAAGCCAAGCTCAATGCAAATAATGGCAGAAATACTCTAAAACCTACAGAGGCTGCTAAACCTATTCCTAAAAATATACTTATAATTGTTTCTGTGGTCATCTAAATTATTCTTCAAAAAAGTCATCGTTAAAACCAATAAGATACAATTTTTCTTTTGCTCTAGTCACTGCAGTGTACAGCCATCTTAAGTAATCTCTATCAATACCATTTGGAAGGTATGGTTGTTCTACAAACACCGTATTCCATTGCCCTCCTTGGGACTTATGACAGGTAATGGCATAAGAAAATTTAACTTGTAGTGCATTAAAAAAAGTATTGTTTTTTACCTTTAAAAACTTTCGATAACTGGAAGATTCGTTTTCGTAATCTTTTAACACCTCTTGATATAGTCTATTGGAATCTTCGTATGGCAATGAAGGTGCCTCAACCGAAATAGTGTCCAACATTAAAACGGTTTCAAAAGGAGGCATTTTTGGATAATCTACCATACGCACTTGTACTTCGGCAAATCTAAATCCGTACAACTCCTTAATATGAAAAATCTCTAAAACTTCTATAATATCTCCGTTTGCAATAAATCCAGCCTCAGTAGTTGGTTTAATCCAGAAATAATTATTCTTTACCACCATTAAATAATCACCGGCAGTAAGCTCGTGTTCATTAAACAAAATCTTAGAGCGTATTTGTTGGTTATACAAATTAGCTCTCTTGTTAGATCTTACAATAATACAGGTTTCTTCGTTCCCTAAAGCGCTGTATCCATCGTTAATCGCATCCATTACCTCTTGACCATCAATTAATCTAATAACATCCTTAAAGCCCTTTAAATTAAACTTGAAATAGTCAAAATTTGAATTAGAAATTGATTCCCGTAAAATTGTTGCATTAAAAAGTATACCTGAATCTTCTTCTTGACGAACGACTTCATCAAGTTCCATTTTAATTACTTCTTTATTATAATTTAAGCTTAGCACGTTTTCATTTAATGCAGGACTCAAGTCTAACTTTACTGGAGGCAATTGCGCGGTATCACCAATTAACAATAGCTTACATTGATGCCCAGAATACACATATTGAATTAGGTCGTCAAGAAGAGAACCGTTCTCAAATAATTTTGATTCTCCTGGAGTATCAGGAATCATTGAGGCCTCATCTACAATAAAGATTGTTTTTTTGTGCCTGTTGGGCTGTAATACAAACTTTACAGCACCACTTTTTTCTTTCTTAGGAAAATATATTTTTTTATGAATTGTAAACGCTTCTTTACCCGAGTAATTAGATATCACTTTTGCAGCTCTCCCAGTTGGTGCCATTAAAACAGCACTTTTTTTTGCTTTCCATAAATTAGAAACTATGGTACCAATGATTGTAGTTTTACCTGTACCGGCATATCCCTTAAGTAAATACAGTGAATTTGATACATTATTGAGCATAAATTCTGAAAGCTGTTGCAAAACAATATCTTGCTTAAGCGTAGGTTCAAATGGAAAGTTACTTTTTACGAGAGAATAAAATTCTGATGAATTCATTAAATTTTAGTACAAATATTGAATTTATCAAAGATAAAAATGATTTTTACTAACAATAACTTTCGTGAATAAAAAAAAATTGTAGATTTGCGTTAGACCATTAATAAATTTAATTAAATCACTATGTTAAAATTACTTATTGCAGCTATAGTTGTAATTGCTCTAACCATAGGAATAGTTTGGGTAATAGATAAATTTGTACCAAAAAAAGTGAAACCACTAATTATGATTGTACTTTGGGTACTTATTGCATTTTTAGGGTATTCAACATTTATGTCTGTTTACGGCGAAATAGAATTTAACAAACTAAAAGAAAAACGTTATAAAGTAGTAATAGAAAACTTAAAAGATATTAGGGATTCTGAATTAGCCCATAGAACGGTTACTGGGAAGTTTCAAGGAAATTGGGAGAACTTAGTTAAGTTTATTGACACGGCACAATTTACAATCACACAGCGACGAGATTCTACAGTTTTGGATAAAGAAGCGACAAAACGTTTTGGTGGTGTTGAGACTTTTAAAGAAGTTGTAATAGTAGATACTCTAGGATATGTTTCAGTTAAAGATTCATTATTTGGTGTAGACCCGAGATACAAGACAATGATGAATTTACCTGTTGGACAACCAGGCGCTAAATTTGAATTAAAGGCAGGTGTCTTGGAAGAAAACGGAATGCGAATTCCAGTTTTTGAGTCCAAAGCCTTAAAAAATGTTATTTTATTTGACCAAGATAAAAACATGGTTGAAAAAGAAAAGCAAGTAGTTTCAGTGGATGGTGTGAATGGTGATGCTATTAAAGTTGGATCGATGGAAGAAATAAATACAAATGGAAACTGGCCAAAAAATTACTCTAACGAACAATAATACAAACCAAACCGAATATAATGTATTGTCCATTCAGGTTAGCTTGAGTGGACTTTCTTTTTGTATCCTAAATACATTTACTAATAGTTTTATTTTTTTTAAGGAATATATATTTGACAAGCGTCTTAACCCCAACACGCTATTAGATAAGCTTGTTCATTGTTTTAATTCTGAAACCTCACTACAACAAAGCTTTAAAACCGTAAATGTAATTCATGATAATGAAGTTTTTGCACTAGTTCCCAAGCCATTATTCAAAGAAGATTATCTGGCAGATTATTTAAAATTCAATTCAAAGATTCTAAGAACGGATTACATCACCTATGATGAGATATCAATAAACGATAGTGTAAATGTTTATGTGCCGTATGTTAATATTAATAATCACGTATATGATCGCTTTGGAGAATTTGAATTCAAACATTTTTCTACAATTGTTCTAGATGCGATATTATCTTTTGAAAAACATTCCACATCATCCAAAATGTATGTAAACATAAGTAAAGATCATTTTGAAGTTATTGCCTTAGAGAACGGCCAACTGAAACTGTATAATACGTTTGAATATGCTACCAAAGAAGATTTTATTTATTACATCTTATTTGCAATAGAACAACTAAGTTTTAACCCAGAGGAGCTACCATTAATTCTTGTTGGAAATATTTCAAAGGATGACGAGTTATATAGCATTGTATACAAATATATTAGAGAGGTCTCCA
>RCNB010001431.1_pt1 | contig 14976 bp, 13 predicted proteins | sample 2041321 | NCBI WGS metagenome assembly RCNB01 (sample SAMN09708232, study PRJNA481090) | Marine sediment metagenome, whole genome shotgun sequencing project. | reverse complement strand
CTTTCGAGAATTGGCAGGAATCGGGCGGGTGGTAACAGGCCAAATCGCGGATGGTGCCAACGCAGCAGCGCCTCAAGACCGATCAGACGATTGCTTGTTAGATCGATGCGCGGCTGGTAATGCAAAGCGAACTCGTTGCGAACCAAGGCGTGTCGTAGCCCGCCCTCAAGCTCTTCGCGCTGCTCAAGCTTCGCGTTCAGAGCACCGGAGTAATGCTGGAATCGTCCGCCGCCACGTTTCTTCGCTTCGAACATGGCAACGTCGGCTGCCTTGATGAGCTTCTCCGCGGTTGTGCCAGCGTCCGGAAACATCGCAATGCCAATACTGGGCGTTGCATAGACTTCGCTGTTGCCGATTTCGTATTTCTCGGAAAGGACCAGCAGGAGTTTTTGAGCGGCCGCCGCCGCGTTTCCGGCTTCACCAAAGTCTTCAAGGCACACGACGAATTCGTCACCGCCCCAACGACCACTGAAATCGCCTACTCGAAGATTGCCCTGCAAGCGCTCCGCGACCTGACACAGCAGCGCGTCACCGATGTCGTGGCCAAGCGTGTCGTTGATTGACTTGAACCGGTCAAGATCGATAAATAATGCGGCAAGCGGCGCGGTTTTTCTCTGGCTGCGGCCAATCGCGCGGGTAAGCTGTTCGGCGAAAAGAGTGCGGTTCGCCATTCCGGTTAGTTCGTCGAATTGCGCGAGCTTTTCAAGCTCGGTCGTTCTGCGCCTCGACTCGGTGACATCACGGAAAGTGATGACGCCACCAATCAGTTCGCGATTGCCATCGAACAGGCCCTGGCCGTTAATGCTCAGTGCGATATCGGGCTGTTCAGGCGATCGGTATATGGCGATCTGATCACAAAAATTCTCGCCCGTTCTCGCGCGCATGAGCGGCAGGTCGGCGGAGTTGCGATAACTGTCACCATTCTCGTCAACGCAACAAAAAGTCTGTTCCCACGTCGGATCGGGCTGCATTCGAGAACTAATGCCGAGCATGCTTCTCGCCGCCGGATTGATGTCGAGAACATGACCGTCACTATCAACGACGATCGCACCGTCGTTAATGCTGTTGAGTATGGATAGAACGGAGACGTCGGTGTCCGATAGTCTCGACTGCATGCGCCCACGCTTCACCGCGTGATCGAACACCGCCTCTTGCGTATCGACGTTGATGTCATCGACACATATATAGCCTTGTGCTCCCGCTCGTACCGCGGCGATACCGCGATGCTCGTGTTCCTTCTGTGTCAAAGCGACAACAGGATAAGGTGCCAGGCTCGCGATGAGGTCGGTCAGCGACTTCCCGGACTGCGCGATCATGGGTCCAGCCTCAAGCAGGACGAGATCAACAATGTAGGACGCATCTTCGGGGAGCTCGAGCTCAGTGGATCGAGTGAGGTAAGTACAACAGGGTAGGGTTTCCAGCTCACCGAGATAATCTGCGGCAAACTCCCCACGTCCGAAATAAAGAATTGAATGTCCGGACATTAGTATTCCGTAACCCGTACAGCGACTGTCTTCCCCATGGGGGGGAATCATATGTAAAGACAGGCGCTTACGCCACCTTTTGCCCGTCAAAAGCCGCGAACGGCGCGCCACAGCGACGCAAATTCAAACCAATTCGGGCGTTAACGCATCCAAATAACACTAGATAAGGAGAAATACGCTTTGGCAGCTCTTTTGACGGCGGTAAGCAACGACTATAGTCAGGCAATGACTACCGCAGGTACAGATGCATATGCAGACGAAAGGGCGCTTATCAAGCGGGCGCAACGCTCGGATGCGCAAGCATTTGAGGCGCTGTACCGACTCCATATCGACAGGGTTTACGGTATTTGTCTGAGAATGACGGGAAATGTCAGTGAAGCGGAAGATTGTGCTCAGGAGGCGTTTATTCAGGCCTGGAACAAAATGCAGAAGTTTCGAGGTGATAGCGCGTTTTCAACCTGGCTTCACCGAATCGCGGTTAACTCGGTGTTAGGCCGAATGCGAAAGTCGAAACGAGAGCAAGATCGGATAATGGCGGTCGCGGATACGACAACACCGACGTTCGTGACGGGCGACACCGGCGAACTGAGGGACGTTTCAGAGGCCGTGGATAGACTGCCGGAAGGCGCACGAAATGTTTTCATACTGCATGCGGTTTATGGGTACAGCCACGATGAAACCGGCAAAATGCTGGGAATCGCAGCAGGCACAAGCAAAGCACAGCTGCACCGCGCAAAACGTTTGTTGGCGCAGCAGTTGAAGCAACAAGGATTTGAGGCATGAACGACGAAAAACTTATGAAAGCGGCAGCTCAGCTGTCCACGGATATCACTCCGGAGCGCGACCTCTGGCCCGGTATTGCCGAGGGGATCGCAGAACCGGCTCCGAGACGTTGGACACCGATGCTGGCGCAAGCGGCTGCCGTCGTATTGCTGGTCGGCGCATCGTCAGCCGTCACTTACATGACGATGAAGGATAATCAATCGGCACCGATGATCGCGTCGCCGGATATGATCTTCGAGCAGGCGTCATTCGGTAATCGATATAACCTGGGTCCGGGTTTTCAGGATGCGCGAAATGCGTTGGCGGCGGATCTTGATGTCGAGCTGGAACGCCTGTCAGCAGAATCGCGAGAGGACGTCGAAGCGAACCTTACAATGATTCACGCGGCGATTAATGAAATGAATACTGCACTGGAAGCCGACCCGGAAAACACGGGATTGCAGCAACGACTCCTTAGCGCGTATCGCGAAGAGCTTGCGTTGCTACGTCGCGTTAGTGGTTTAACCCGAAACATAATGTTGAGAAACGACATCTAGCCGGCGATTGCCGATGGATGAATAGGTGAAGAAATGAAGAAGATAATTATTGCGACAAGTATGGCCTGCCTGTTAACTGCAACTGCGTTTGCAGAAGAGGTTGATCGGACGATTGATGCGTCCTCCGACGGACATGTCGACGTTTCTAATATATCGGGGTCCGTAACCGTGCATGGATGGACGCGCGATTCGGTCGAAGTGACGGGTACCTTGGGACGAAACGTTGAAGAACTTATTCTCGAGCGCGACGGCGACAAAGTGCTGATAAAAGTCAAGGTGCCAAGACGAGGTGGTCGCGGTATCGAAAGCGAATTGCGAATCAGCGTACCGCAAAACAGCTCATTGGATGTTGGAGCCGTCAGTGCTGATATCGATGTGTCTGACATTACTGGTGAGCAAAGCCTGCACACGGTGAGCGGTGATGTGACAACCGAGTATGCCGGGGCGGATATGACCGCAGAGTCGGTTAGCGGTGACGTTGAGATTTCTGGCAATAACGCCGATGGAGAGGTCAGTGCCAGTACGGTATCGGGAGACGTCACCTTGTTTCGCGTCTCGGGTAAAGTTGAGGCCGAGTCAGTTAGTGGCGACGTCGTTATTGACGAAGGATCATTCGAGCGGGCCGAGCTTGGTACCGTGAATGGCGAAGTCATTTTTCAGGGCGAGTTGCGAGACGATGGCAAATTGTCGGTTGAGACAATTAATGGCAGCGTCGATATCGACTTCGTCGGCGACGTCTCTGCAAGATTTAGTGTTGACACGTTTAACGGCGGAATCAATAACTGTTTCGGACCGAAAGCGGAGCGCACGAGCAAGTATGCGCCAGGCTGGGAGCTCGAGTTCTCGGAAGGTGATGGCAGCGGCCGGGTTGATGTTTCGACTATGAATGGCCGGGTGAGCATCTGTAAGAAGTAGAACCACCGACCACAAATAAGATGATCAGCCGGATTGCTTACGCAGTCCGGCTTTTTTGTGTCTGATTTTGATACCCTAGGCTGCTCGCAAGTGAGGTGTTCTGATGGGTCGCTTAGTCAAGTTTTTGCTCTGGTTGGTCGGTGGTTTTGTCACCGTATTCGTATTGGCAGCGGTCGCGCTGTACCTCTTTTTCGATCCGAACGATTTTCGGGAAGAGATCTCAAGTACTGTAAAGAACCAGACAGGTCGTGACCTGACGATCGAGGGCGACATATCGCTGGATATTTTCCCCTGGCTCGCGGTTGAGGTTGGTAGTGCAACCCTCGGCAATGCGCCGGGCTTCGGTGACGCGCCGATGGCCGGTTTCGAGCGGGCCAGCTTCAGCGTCCGCCTTTTACCCGCCATTCTTCACCAGGAAGTCGTCGTTGGTGCCGCCAATATTGAGGGGCTGAGCCTGAATCTGACGGTTAACGCTCATGGCATCAGCAATTGGTCGGATCTGGTTCCGGAAGACACTAACAATGAGTCTGACTCGCCGTCTGAGGTTCCGGCCGATTCGAGCGCAGGCATCGACATCAATTCGATCAAAATTGTTGATGCGACGATTCGCTTTGTTGATGAAGAGGTGGGTGACACCATAATGGTCAGCGGCCTGAACCTCAGCCTCGGTCGTTTGCGAGGCGACGGAACCGCGGTTCCGATTGGTGCAGAACTCAGTATCGACATGCAGCCCGCCGGTATCGGCGGGACATTCGAATTCGAATCGGTCATCGCCTATGACGTGGAAAGCGGCTTGTTGGAGATTGACGGCTTTTCAGTAGACGGGACGATAGAAGGACTTGCATCGATTCCAACAAAACTGAACCTCAAGACGGACGGCATCAAAGTCTCTACCAGTGACTCGCAAGTCACGCTGCAGGCCATCGATCTTTCGGTACTCGACATACATATGGTCGCGGACGTGCAGCCGTTTTCCTATGAAAACGATGTTTCGCCGAAGGCTGTTATCGCGATTGATGCATTTTCACCCAAGTCGCTGATGCACCTCTTCGAGGTGGATGCGCCGGAAACGGCGGATCCTTCGGCGCTGAGTCGCCTCGCTGTCGACGCGACGGTCGGAATGACGGCCGCAGCGATCGAGCTCACCGCTGTCAGCATCAGGCTGGACGACACGACATTCACCGGAGCGTTATCCGTTCCGAGCAAAACGACGGGCTCTTATCAATTCGAGCTCGTCGGCGATTCGATTGATCTGGCGCGCTATATGGAAGCGCCGAACGAAGGCGACGATGTGGCCGACGCGGAGGTCGCGCCGATAGAGATTCCGGTTGACCTCATCAGGCCGCTCAATGCTCGCGGCAAGTTAAAGCTGGCGAGCGCGTCAATGGGCAATATCGTTTTCGAAAACATCGAAGTCGGTGTGAATTCCAGTAACGGCCGTATGCGAATTTTCCCAATCTCGTCAGAGCTCTTTGGTGGTGGGTATACAGGCGACGTCCGAATCGACGTGTCCGGCGCATCGCCAGCGTTGTCGATGAACGAAAAAATCACGGGCGTTGACTTAGCCCAGCTTGCCAAGGCGATGTTCGATCAGGACAACGTGACTGGAGCGATCGAGGGTTCGTTCGTTCTGGCGGGCAAGGGCTCGGACATGGCGGCGATTCAACGCAACCTTGCGGGTGACCTGTCGATGGAGCTCACTGATGGTTCCTACACCGGAACGGATATCTGGTACGAAATTCGCCGGGCGCGGGCGCTCCTGAAGGGAGAGGCGCCACCGGAAGCCGTGTTACCCGCACAGACCAAGTTCAGCACCGTACGTATGACCGGTGTTGTGACTGACGGAATTATGCGAAGCGACGACCTGTTCGCCGAGCTGCCGTTTATGCAATTGACAGGGGGCGGACTGGTTGACATCCCGGCGGGTACTGTCGACTACAGCTTGTCAGCAAGGATTCTCGAGCGCCCCGAATTCCTTCAAGACGCGTCACCTGAGGAACTGGACGAATATACGGAGGCGGTGATTCCCCTGAAAATTGAGGGGCCACTCACTTCGCCCAGTGTTTCCCCTGACCTGGAAAAACTCCTGCGGAACCGAGTCGAAGACGAAATCAAGGACAAACTCAAGGATAAACTGAAAGGCTTGTTCGATTGAGAGTTTGCCGTTGGTGCTTGTTTTCGCTCGCCGTCTTGATGATGCCGTGGGCGCAGTCGGCGGAGATCCTGAGCATCCACGTCGGCAGTGAAGACGGCAACTACACGATGACGTCAGAGGTCTGGTTCGATGCAAACGTCGAACAGATTTATGAGGTTTACCGTCACTGGGATTACGCGACACAGTTTTCGAGTGCGATCGTCGAGGCGTATGACGGCGAGAACGACGAGCTGGGTCGCCCGCAGTTTTATATACGCTACAGGGGCTGCGTACTGTTTTTCTGCCAGTCATTCGAACGCCACGGTTACATCGAGTCCGAGAAGAATATAGCGGTTCGTGCGATCGCCGATCCGTTGCGAAGCGACTTTCATATGAGCAACGAAAGTTGGCGGTTCATAACCCAGGACGGCGGGACGATGGTTACCTACGACTTGTCCATGCGCCCCAAATTCTGGATTCCACCCGGTATTGGCCCCTACCTCATCAAGCGCAAATTAAAGAGGAAGGGTGGTCAGGCAGTGGACCGAATCGAATTGATCGCCCAGGGCATTGCCGATGAGTGATTTTGCGTCGCGTCTGCTCGCATGGTTCGACGAGCATGGCCGAAAGGATTTGCCATGGCAGCAGAACACCACGCCCTATCGGGTATGGGTATCCGAGATCATGCTGCAGCAAACTCAGGTACAGACGGTGATTCCGTTCTTCAAGCGCTTCATGGACAGCTTTCCGGATATCGCGGCTTTGGCCGCAGCTGAGCAGGATGAAGTGCTGTCACATTGGTCAGGGCTTGGGTACTACGCTCGCGCACGCAATCTGCACAAAGCGGCGCAGACCCTACGTGATGAGTACGGCGGTCGCTTCCCCGAGTCGATTGACGACGTGCTTACCCTGTCCGGCATCGGTCGATCAACGGCAGGCGCGATTCTCTCAATATCAAAAGGTAAAAGGCACGCGATACTCGACGGCAATGTGAAGCGCGTCCTGGCGCGTCACGACACGATAGCGGGATGGCCTGGAAAAATCGCGGTTGCAAATAAACTTTGGCAGATAGCCGAACGACATACACCAGAACAAAGAGTTGCCGAATATACGCAGGCAATCATGGATCTTGGCGCGACACTTTGTACGCGCAGTAAGCCTGCCTGCGGCAAATGCCCCGTGCGCGATGATTGTTCCGCGCTACAACTCGAAGCTGTTGCTGAGTATCCGGGCCGGAAGCCGAAGGCGGTAAAGCCTCTGCGAAGCACAACGATGATCCTGGCGAAGGCCAACGGGCAGATCTACCTTGAGCGTCGACCGGAGGCTGGCATTTGGGGCGGTCTCTGGAGCTTGCCCGAGCTCGGCGAGCAGTCGATTTTAGACTGGTGCAACGAGGTGCTCGGGAGCACCGCAACCGAAACGGTTTCATGGGACGTGTTGCGACACAGCTTTAGTCACTACGACCTCGATATTCAGCCGATTGTCGTGCGCGTCGAGTCGGACGCGGGTAAAGTAGCCGACGCTGATGCCAGAACCTGGCACAGGCTTGATGATGCGCCACCCGGTGGCATGGCAGCGCCCGTCAAGAAGCTCATTGACCAATTGAAGAAGAGAGAAGATGTCGCGCACAATTAACTGCGTCGTGTTGGGCAAGGAGGCCGAAGGCCTCGATTATTCACCGTATCCCGGAGACTTGGGCCAACGCGTCTACGACAATGTGTCGAAAGAGGCCTGGCAGCGCTGGTTAGGCCATCAGACGATGCTGATCAACGAGTACAGGCTAACGCCCATCGAACCGGAAGCCCGAACGTTTTTAGAAACGGAGATGGAAAAGTTCTTCTTTGGCGAAGGTTCATCTGCGCCGAAAGAATTCGTCCCGCCAGACTCTTCTTGACTATTACAACTACCCGCGGGTAAGGAACTGCACGCTGAAGAGTTGATCAGCGTCAGTCCAGACTTTTTCGACCGTAAAGCCGGCATCGTTTGCCATGGTCGCGAATCCTTCAAGCGTGTACTTGTGTGAATACTCCGTCAGTATTGCCTCGCCGTCCGCTATGTTGAACGCGGTGTCTCCGACCTCAAATGTCTGGTTCGCCTGGCTGACGAGTTCGATGACGACTCTGCCCTTGTCCTTATCGTAATTAGCGCTGTGTTCGAATTCGTTGACGTCGAAGTTTGCCTCATAGTTCCTGTTCAGGTGCTTCAGCATGTTGAGATTGAACTCGGCTGTAATGCCGGCCGAATCGTTATAAGCGTCCTCGATTAGCCGGGAGTCTTTTTGCAGGTCGACACCGATGAGCAAGGCGCCGTTTTTTCCGGCCTCATGATGCATCACGCGCAATAACTCCATCGCTGTGTCATTTTCGAAATTGCCGATAGTCGATCCCGGAAAGTACACAACATTACGCACGGGCATGACTGTCGGAGTGGGCAGGTCAAATTGTTTGGTGAAATCGGCGACGACGGGCAATACGTCAACGTGCGGAAACTCACCACGAATCTCGTCGGCGGATACGTGCAGGTGTTCTTCCGAGATATCCACGGGCACATAGGCTGCGAGTTCCGACAGATGCTCCAGGAGCACCCGCGTTTTGAGGCTGGACCCGCTTCCGAACTCGATCAAGCTGGCCTGTTTGCCAACCATCGTGACAATGTCTTCGATGTTGTCGCGCATGATGCGAAGTTCGGTATTGGTCAGGTAATACTCGGGCAGTTGCGTGATTTGGTCGAACAGTTGTGAGCCGCGCTCGTCATAGAAATACTTCGGCGATATCTGCTTCTGCTCCGCTGAAAGCCCTTCCACGATTTCCAGAATTTCTGAATTACTAGCTGCCATGCTCATCCTTTGCGAGTCGTATTCCCAGGAACTGCCAACGGGCATCCGGGTAGAAGAAGCTTCGATAACTTGCTCGCACATGGTCGCGCGCCGTGACGCAGGAGCCACCCCGTACGGTCATCTGGTTGCACATAAATTTGCCATTGTATTCACCGAGCGAACCCTCCAGCGGCCTGAAGCCAGGGTAGGGCGCGTAGGACGAGGACGTCCACTCCCAAACATCACCAAAGAACTGTGGTCCGGGCGAAGCGCTTGGGTGCCAGTGATTCGATTCCAAAAGGTTGCCGCCGACCGTGTGATTCTCTGCGGCGACTTCCCACTCGAACTCGGTCGGGAGTCGGGCGCCGGCCCAGCGCGCGAACGCGTCGGCTTCGTAGTAGCTGACATGACAAACAGGCGCATTGTCATCAATGGCTCTGTCACCACCTAGCGTAAACTCGGTTTCCAGCGCTTCATCCCAGTACAAAGGACGTCGCCAACCGCGTTCGTTTATGGTCGCCCAGCCGTCCGACAGCCACAGCTCGTTGTTGTCGTAAGCGCCATCGCGTATGAATTCGCGGAACTCACCGTTGCTGACCAGGCGATCGCCGATGCGGTGAGCCTGGAGCAGGCTGTCGTGCCTGGGCGTTTCGTTATCAAACGTAAACTCTTGCTCGCCTGCGCCGATCGGATGGATGCCGGCTTCGCCTTCACTGAATGAATAGCCGGGCGGCTGAATCGACTCGACAACATCAAGCGTATGGGACACAGCGGGTCGTATCGGATTGCAGGAGAAGACGTGCTTGATATCGGTAAGCAACAGTTCCTGATGCTGCCGTTCGTGGTTCAGACCGAGCACGATGACGTTCATCATTTCCCGATCGATCGCATCGGTCTGCAGTAATTGCTGCATGGCGGTATCAACATAGGAACGGTAGTCGAGCACCTGCGCAAGCGTCGGTCGCGATAACAGCCCGCGCTTTGGCCGCGAGTGCATTTGCCCGGCCGAGTAGTAATAGGAGTTGAACAGGAAGTGATATTGATCATCGAAGCGTGCGTAGTTTTTCGAGTAAGTTTCAAGGACGAAACACTCGAAGAACCACGTCACATGCGCCAAGTGCCACTTTGTCGGACTGACATCGGGCATTGTCTGTACGACGGTGTCCTCGGGCTGTAAATCGGAGATCAGCTTCAACGTCCACGTGCGGACCTCGCGGAAGCGATCAGATAAAAGGGCGGCAGGTGCGGTGTCAGCAGATAACATGATTTAGTTCAGTGGTAACTCTGTTTTCTTTTGTACGGTGCGAATCGTCACGCTCGAATTGACCCGGGCAACACCCGGCAATCGAGTCAATGAATCGCGGTGTAGTCGCTCAAAATCGGCCATGTCTGATACTACGACACGTAAAAGGTAATCGAATTCACCCGTCATGAGGTAACACTCCATGACCTCGGGAATATTTTTTACCGCTTCCTCAAAAGCGGCAAGTTCGCTCTCCTCTTCGCGCTGCAGCCCAATGTGCACAAAGACACTTCCCGGCAATCCCACATTTTTCTGGCTGACAAGAGCGACGTAGCGATCAATCATCCCCGACTCCTCCAGCGCGCGCACGCGCCGCAAGCAGGCGGATTCAGACAAGCTGACCGAGATTGCGAGCTGTTTATTACTGATTCGACCGTCCCTTTGCAGGGCATCCAGAATCAATCTGTCGTATCTGTCCAGAGGCATGGCATAAAATTGCGTAAAAAATAGATTATAAGACAGAAGATGCCACATATCGTCGATATTGTCAGCTTTTTCGCAAGCCAATGCCGGCCTAGCTCGCGTATTGTTGCGTCAGAAACTGAATGCATTCTGTTGGGAGAGAGATGATGAAGATTGGTGTTCCTAAAGAGATCAAGACCCTCGAGTTCCGCGTAGGCATGACGCCAGCAGGTGTTCACGAGGTCGTTATAGACGGACATGAAGTCATCGTCGAAACGAATGCCGGATCCGGTATTGGCGTGACAGATGCCGATTACGAGGCGGCCGGAGCCACGGTTGTTGCAACGCCAGAAGAAGTCTTCGCTGCGGCGGATATGGTCATCAAAGTAAAAGAGCCGCAATTGCACGAGTGCGCGATGTTACGCCCGGGTCAGGTGCTCTTTACCTACCTTCATCTCGCCGCAGACGCTGCGCAAGCCGAGGCCCTGGTCCAGTCCGGCGCTACAGCCATCGCTTATGAAACTGTCACAGCTGATGACCACTCCCTGCCACTTTTAACACCGATGTCCGAAGTCGCCGGTCGCCTCTCTATTCAGGCGGGTACTTTCGCCCTGCAGAAGGCTAACGGCGGTTGTGGCAAATTGCTCGGCGGCGTTCCTGGCGTGCTGCCCGCAAACGTACTGGTTATTGGCGGTGGCGTGTCTGGCGCGAATGCGGCCGATATGGCGGTTGGCCTTGGCGCCAACGTCACGATTCTCGATCGTTCGCTGCCTCGTCTTCGCGAACTCGATGATATCTGGGGCGGGCGCGTACACACGGTTTACTCGACGAAACATGCGATCGACGAACTGGCTCCGCAAGCAGACCTGATCATTGGTGCGGTCCTGATCGCAGGCGCAGCGGCGCCGAAACTCGTCTCCGCACAAAATGTGAAAGACATGCAGGCGGGTTCTGTCATGGTTGATATTTCGATCGATCAGGGAGGCTGCTTTGAAACGAGCAAGCCAACCTCTCACGCAGAACCGACCTACGTTGTGGATGACGTTGTGCATTACTGTGTGACCAACATGCCGGGCGCGGTGCCTCAAACCAGTACCTACGCTTTGACGAACGCGACGCTGCCGTTTGTGAAATCGTTGGCGAATCTCGGCTGGAAAGAAGCACTCACACGCGACCCTCATCTTGCGAACGGACTCAATGTTCACGCAGGACACGTGAATCACGAGGCTGTTGCACATGATCTGGGCTACGACTACTTGTCGGCCGCGGACGCGCTCAAAACCGCCTAAGCCCTGCATCCCCCGGCGCATCAGAGCTTCCCCGACTTTGTCGCGGAAGCTCGCGCGCGTTGCAAATAAACGACAACAAACTAAAATGGGTGTCTAACGCCAGAGTCGTTCTATACTCAGGCAACATAACAAAGAACAATTAGGGGGATGTCATGAGTATTGTCAGGAAAACAACGCAAGCAACATTGGTATTGCTAGCCGCAGGGTTTGCGGGATCAGCATTTGCACAGGCGGAAATAGAAGAAATCACAGTTACAGCGACGAAGCGGGCGTCAACGATTCAGGACGTACCGTTCTCGATCAACGCTCAATCGGCCAAGGACATACAGCGATCAGGAGCCACTGATCTCGAGTCGTTGTCCAGAAATGTTGCTGGACTAACCGTTCAAAATCTGGGCCCTGGTCAAAGTCAGGTCGCCATTCGAGGCGTTTCTGCCGGCCAGGTCATTCGTGACCAACCCGGCGTGAAAGAACAAGTCGGCGTTTACATGGATGAGTCTGTTATCTCCCTGTCATTGTTCACACCCGACTTCGATCTTTACGACTTGAATCGTGTCGAGACTTTGCGCGGTCCTCAGGGAACGCTATTCGGTTCCGGTTCTGTCGGTGGCACGATTCGCTACATTACCAACAAACCCAATTTTGATCAGTTCGAGGGCAGTATTGAGCTGGACCTCAACGCTATTAATGATGGCTCTGGCGGCGGCTCAGTCAAAGCAATGGTCAACAGCCCACTGGCAGATGGCAAGGCAGCGCTGCGATTGGTCGGCTACATGACACAGTATGGCGGCTTTATCGACGCGCTCGGTGAAGGCGGCTCCCTGACAAAGGACGTCAACAGCGGAAATCGATCGGGCATCCGCGCGGCATTGACTATGATGCCGAACGAAACGTGGACAATTACGCCACGACTTATCTACCAGGAAATCGACAGCGGCGGCTTCAACAGACAGGATGTTTTCAGCCTGTATGCGAACCCGGATACGACCACACGCCCGGCGATTCAACTGGACGAGCGGCAGCAGTACTTGCTGCTCGAGGAGGAGTTCTCGGATGAAACATTGCTAGTGGATCTCACGGCAAATGCTTCTTACGACGGTTTCGATCTGGATCTGGTTGCAAGCACCATGGATCGTCAGATCCTGGTAAGCCGCGATGCCAGTGCGTTGACAGGAAGTGTGTCTGTTGACGTTGGTATTCCGGATGCGGGTGTGTTGTTGCCCTCGAATCTCCTGGATACAACCGACTTGCGACAGACAACGTTTGAGGCTCGACTCAGTTCGAACGGTGACGGATCGATCCAATGGGTAGGTGGAGTCTTCGTTTCCGATACCGATCGCGTGTACGCGCAGCGTCTGCCAACACCAGGTTACGACGTGGTATCAGATGCAACACTAGGCGCCGGAACGTCGGCGGGTGCGGCAAACGGGTTTCCGGCAGATTCGCCGTATAACGCTGATCTTCCGTACACGATCGAGCAGCTAGCTGTTTTCGGCGAAGTGACCTTTGATGTCAGTGATACAGTGCACTTGACGGTCGGCGGTCGTTGGTATGACTTCGACGAAGAACGCACGATTTCGCAAGGCGGTTGGTTCTCCTCAGGCTTCTCCAGCATCGTTGATTCGACCACGTCCGACGGGTTCACACCGCGTGTTCTGGCGAGCTGGGAGATGAGCGACACCGTAACGCTTAACGCACAAGCCTCACAGGGCTTTCGTTTGGGTGGCGTCAACGACCCGCTTAACGCATCGCTTTGCACACCTGAAGACGAAGTGGTTTTCGGCGGATTTCAGTCCTACGGCGATGAAAAGATGTGGAACTACGAAGCCGGCATGAAATCCAGATGGGACAATGGCGTGACATTAAATGTCGCCGCCTTCTACGCTGACATTGAAGACTTGCAGGTTACGCTCGACGCGGGTTCTTGTTCGTCACGAATCTCATTCAATGTTGCCGAGGCTCATACCGCCGGAGTTGAATTTGAAATGAGTGCACAGCCGACCGAGTCACTGGTCTTGTCGCTGGCGGGCAGCTTGCTCGAGTCTGAGTTTGATTCAACCGTCCTTGACGCCACGGGCTCAATCCTCGGTGGTGTGCAGGAAGGTAACCGCCTGGCATCAGTCCCTGATTTCCAGATCGCTGCATCGGGTTTTTACTATTTCCCGGTTAGCTGGTTCGGTGGCATGGATGGCTTCTTCGGCGCGACGGTTTCTCATGTAGGTGACCGCATTACGCAGCCTACGGATCAGCTCGATGGTGCCGGTTTGTTCCAGTCAGGACTGCCATTTGGCGGCGCGACCGGATTCGAAACCTCAACGCTTGATCTGGAGCTTGATGCGTACACGATCGTCAATTTCCGAACAGGCATCGAAAACGACGACTGGTCTGCAACTTTCTACATCAACAACTTTGGTGATGAGAACGCGAATCTTTCCTTTAACCGGGAGCGTGGCGGTCGAGCACGTCTTGCGTTCTTTACCAACATGCCTCGTACAATCGGACTTACGTTCAGAAAGAACTTTTCTGATTAAGAGCTAAGTCATGAAAGCGACGCCCGGCCTCTTGAGGTCGGGCGTTTTTTTATGCGAGATCGAGCTTCATGCAAATCAACGAGCGCTTGCCATCCCACAGTTCTTCGATCGAATTCGACGTCACGCGGAAGCCGAGTTTCTCGTAAAGGGCTTGAGATTCGGGAAGGCCGTCGGTGGTCTCGAGAATAACGGCCTTGGAATTCTGATCGCGAGCGTAATTGAGCGTGCGACTGATGAGCTTTGAACCGAGCCCCTGACCACGGGCCGACGGCGCGACGACAACCCAGCGTAATTGGGAAACACCCTCACCGCGCAGCACAATAGCCGCGCAACCCACCAGCTGTCCGGATTTCTCTGCCAGCCAGACTCGGCCTCTACCGTCATTCTCCAGCACATATTCAGCGAGTGTCCGGCCAACGTAAGCCTCAAACCGCAGGCCATAGCCTCCCAGGGGCTCATAGGATTCGCCGTGCAGCGCAACGATGCGCCCAAGGTCTCCGGGCTGAAGTTCGTCGCGTATTGTGATTTCGTCAGACATGGCCAGAGAATGGGGGATAGGGGCCAATAGCGCAATATGCCCGGAACCTCGATATTGACCTTGACTCCGCCTGCGAGCGTCGGTCTAATACCTCGCTCACTCGCCCATGGCGAGTCATTCCAATGAAAGGCCAGGTAGCTCAGTTGGTAGAGCAGCGGACTGAAAATCCGCGTGTCGGTGGTTCGATTCCGCCCCTGGCCACCAAATGCCAAAGGGCCCCTTTTAGGGGCCCTTTATCATTTGCGA
>RCNB010001430.1_pt1 | contig 14986 bp, 16 predicted proteins | sample 2041321 | NCBI WGS metagenome assembly RCNB01 (sample SAMN09708232, study PRJNA481090) | Marine sediment metagenome, whole genome shotgun sequencing project. | reverse complement strand
ATGATTCATGTCTACGATCAGCAGTTCAATCAAAAGGTGCAAGAACCTTTCAACGAAGCCTTCATGACGCACACCTCGACCTCGCCTAATTATCAGATTTTGGCCTCGCTCGACATCGGCCGTCGGCAGGTGGAGCTGGAGGGTTTTGAAATGGTGCAAAAGCAAATTGAACTGGCGATGGCGATTCGTGAGCGGGTTGCTTCCCATCCTTTGTTGAGCAAATATTTTCACTTTCTAAATGCGCGCGAAATGATTCCTGAAGAATTTCGCCCATCGGGCATCGCAAGCTACTTCGATCCCGAAAAGGGCTGGCGAAACAACAGCATGGAGGAGGCCTGGGCGACCGATGATTTCGTTATCGATTTAAGCCGGCTGACGCTCTATGTGGGGCTCACAGGAATTGACGGTGACACTTTCAAAAATGACTATTTAATGGACAAGTATGGGATCCAGATCAACAAGACCTCTCGCAACACCGTGTTGTTCATGACCAATATTGGCACCACCCGCAGTTCGGTGGCTTTTTTAATCGAAGTGTTGGTGAAAATTGCGACCTCGCTCGAGCAGCAGCGCGAAGACGCGAATCGAGTTGAACGGAAAATTTTGGACAAGAGAATTAAATCGCTGTGCGAAGATTTGCCGCCGTTACCTGACTTCAGTTTCTTTCATGCCGCTTTTGCGCCCGGTCTAACCAAAGAAATCCCAACCCCCGATGGCGACATTCGCAGCGCTTTCTTTCTCGCCTACGATGAAGAGAATTGCGAATATATGACGATTGATCAGGAAACCATCGGCGCCGCGATGAAAACCGGTCGTGAGTTGGTTTCGGCCAGCTTTGTGACACCCTATCCCCCCGGCTTTCCAGTGTTAGTGCCAGGGCAGGTGATCAGCGAACAAATTTTGGCGTTTATTCGCGCACTGGACGTCAAAGAAATTCATGGCTATGACCCAGAAGTGGGGCTGCAACTGTTTACCGAAGAGGTGCTGCAGCAAGTGCAAGCGTCTGCCTAGCCAAGAAACCGACGCATCGCATGAGTCAGCGCTCTCAATCTATATGTTAGCGACTAAGAGTGCGCACCAAAATTGTCGTCTAGGCTGCTGATCTCGCAGGTGCTTGCACGGCCGCGGGCAAAACAGCGTATCAAGCCGCACTTATAAGCAAATTTCAGATGTGCAATAAGACGCGTAAGGAAAATACCGATACCAATCAAGTTGCTTGGAATCATCTTAAAAGGCTCAAAGCTCTTTAAGATGATTCTATCTTGATGGTCAATCAATCGAGTCTAGCCCATCGATACTCTGGACGTATATTCGAGCATCGATCGCTAGGAAGGTCAGTATGCAAAGAGAAAATTTAAACGGATAATATCCACTATATAACTGCATATATTCTGGTTAATTAGAGTGACTATTGCCATTATTTTTCGTCAGTAAGGACTATGAGTCTGACGGTTGAATATGATGGATTTCGATTAAAACAGACGACTTTGGTTTGTGTCATTTCTTGCAATGCGTAACGCACACCTTCGCGCCCTAAACTACCTCGTTTATTACCACCAAACGGCATCGCGTCAAAACGAAAATCCGACGAATCGTTAACCATTACACCACTGGTGCATTACCTCCTAGATCCATGTCAATTTTTTTCAAACCCGCAGTGCGCGTGATCGCCTCCCCAGTTGCTATGCCACCAGTAAACGAGACCATACGAATGTTTTCGGCAGATACCAACTGACTGCCAACCTCAGCATCACCTACCACTATCGAAATAACTTTCTTATCCAGCCCAGCCTCAACAAAAGCATCGACTAATTTCATTGCCGATAAGGGTGCATGCTCCGATGGTTTCAAAATAACCGAATTGCCTCCGGCAATGGCTGGGCGCAATTTATGAGCGACCAAACTAAGCGGATCATTAAATGGGTAATCGCTAGAATAATCCCGAGTGGATCGCAGTGCGTATAACCTTGACGCCCCATCGCACCTTCATAAGCATCAAAAGGAATCACTTCCCCACTCAAACGTTTTGCCTTTTCTGCCGACAATTCCAATGTATTGATACAACGTGATACTTCTTTACGAGCCTGCATTATGGTTTTAACGGCTTCTTGAACAATTAATGTTGCAAAGTCTTCCTGTTGCTCAAGAACAATATCTGCCGTGCCCGATAAAATTTCGGCTCGCTGATGCCGAGGCATCGCTCGACAAAGATTGAATCCATGATGTGCGTTTAGCAAGGCCTCTTCGATTTCGCTTGTTGTTGCTGCAGGAATAGTGGCGACAACTGCCTGGGTAAATGAATTGAGCACGTCAATCATTCCCTGATTTCGAGGCGCTTTCTTTAACTCCAACATACTAGCTGCCCTTGCGATTATGAATCGCAAAGATGTCCGACAAAACAGCGTAAGCGGTTTCATTACGCCCCGCACCGGGGCCAGAGACAGTCACATCACCTAACAAATCAGTGGTAAAAGTAAGTGCATTTACCGCACCACTAATACCTGACAACGGATGTTCGGATGAGAGTTTTTCCGGCGATACACTGGCTACTATAGAACCATCAATTTTTTCATTGCTTTACCCAATAACTTCCAATGACAACCATCAGTCACGGATTCTTTCACCATGGCCTCGGTCAAACTGCTGATACCTTTGCACGACACATCTGTCGCCGATAAATCAGCACCCCACAAGCGATTCGCCAACACAATGACTTTTTTAGCATGACATCTTTGCTTTCAATGTCAGCAATGGGTCAGCTTCGGCATAGCCTTGCTGCGGAGCAGCTGCAATCGCATCTGAAAAGAAAGTTCCCTGTTCAACCAAACCTAATTCATAGTTAGCAGTGCCATTCACAATGCCCGTAAATTGACTGATCTCATTGCCTTTTAATAGCTTATCGGCAAAGCGTAATACCGGTGTGCCACTCATCACCACACCTTCGTATTCAAACCCCACATTGTTTTCAGACGCCAAAATAGTGAGCTCTTTCGCGGCAAAAGCAAGCGGACCTTTGCTCGTTGTTGAGACATGTTTGCCGCTTGATAACGCCCAACGGTAATGAGCAATAGCCGGCTCTCCGGTAACATAATCGGTCACTGTGGCTTCCATAATTAGTTCCGCGTTACTGTCATTAATAATAACCTCATTGTCTGCGGTTATTTTGGGAGTATTGCCAGTTGAAGGAGTTTCCCAGGCACAAGCTAGGGTTATAGCGTTGCTTCCTTAGAAATTATTGTTAATTTGGGAAGAGGTAAAAGAACTTAAATGGTCAACCGCTTGTATGATGGCTTGCCTAATTTCATGACATCGCTAAAGCCAAGGTTAGTGTTTGAGGGTCGGATTATCAACGATGTCTAAACTGGACCGTGACCTAGCTTCGATGACGAACTGTCGGCGGTTGGCTCCGTTGGGCATGTCATTCTCAGTGATAAAAAGGGTTATTTATCACACTGCCACTATATTTCACTGAGAATAGCTAACTGAAGGCAAGATGTGACTCCATTTTCTCTTCAGCATTGATGAGTGAGAAAATTGGTCAGGTTGCGAATAAAACACACTAAAATTCAGGCTTAAACCCTCTCTTTATAAGCGCCTCTCTAGGTTTGTGAACGGCTAAAGCGCGGCCGGAAAAAGTCCGCCAGTCAAATGTTTGTTTGAACACTTCGAAACTGATCATGCCACTGGTTCCGTTTACCAGTACGTTTACAACGTAGCCCCTTTTAGCTAGACCAGTCGATGTAAGGTCCATTATTTCCCAATCAATAGGTTCACCAGTGATCCCTTCATATGGATAGTTGTATCCACCTTTGGTTTGATCGAAATTTTTTATATCAAAGACAAGGCCGGTAAAGACCAAAGTCACTAATATAAAACCGAGCAACACATTAACCTTTAAAATTGATGTCATAACGGGTCTCGCTTTGCGCTTGCTTGTTTTGGGATGTCAATTATTTAAACTCGAATCAATTGCTTAACCAGTCGTCTAGGCCCATGCAACACCGGTTCTGCCTTACCCAGACGAAATAGCATCTGCACTGTTTCGTCGGAGGGAATCCCGAAGCTTTTTTTGAATGACTGCTGCAAAGCGAGCATGTCATCATATTCCTGCAAAACCTGACTCATCGGATGCTGCGCTAGCCCCATCATTGTGGTCTGCAAGTTCATTCGACAATAATCACGCCCTACTTTCAGCTGGTCCAGGCGCGTGTTACTGGGAGTTGAAATCCAGGCGAAGCTATTCGTCGACTGTGCAACTTTTTGAGTCATATCGACAGCCTGTTTTCCAAATTCAGTTGAATCTTTTTCGACCTTTCTCCGATCGAGGAAAAATGTCTCGGCAATAAATTTGGTGATGCCCGTGAGCCCGGCCTGCGCTGTACCGAATCCATCCCGGTAATGGCGAACCTCATCATCGTTAAAACGAAACATCTTTATGGTTTCCATATCACGTTGCTTGTTGCCGACTTCAATCTGCATAGCCTCGGTAAGCGTTTTAACTAGAACTGCTTTCGCTGAGATTGACCCCTGAAAAGTCAGAGGATATTCACTGTGCGTCGCGTGGGTTTTCTGCAGCGTAGTAATCTCTGTTTTGCTTAATTGATAGCCGTTGTAATCACGTTTATTAGAATGCCTTGTCAAAAGAGAGTTGAACAAAGGATCCATTTTAATTCCTGCGTTTTTGAACAACCTGATACCAGCTACGGGTTTATCTTCAAGTTCTGTGTTGCCATAGATTCCTTGCGGAAAATAATCAACTACCGCCTCGTAACCCAAACCAGTCGCGGCGATAGAGAGTGTTTCCAGAAATGTACCCTGACCGATGTGAATTTGACGATGTACCGGGTCTGTTTCGGGAAGCAATCGTTCTGAGTCGACATAAAGGTCAAAACTCATCGGCCCTGTTAACCGGATAATCCAGGGTTGTTTATTATGCGGATTCGGACTCAGGATGGCGTAAGCAAGCACTTGAAATCGAATATCGGTTTCGAGTTTATCTGGCCCATTCCAGCCATAATCATCTTCAGCTGAGCTATCGATGCAACCAACAAGACTGCTGGATAAAGCGATACTACCGACACCCATGCCGGTGACTTTAATAAAATTCCTACGATTCATAACAATTCTCCCAAATATTAGTATAGAGTATGCATTCCAAGGAATGCATACTACATTCCTTGGAATGTAAATACAAGAGAATTATTCAATGCCCAATGAAAAGCTAGAGATGAGAGAAAAAACGGAAGTCCGTATGACGGTTTTGCTGGGTATCATTCAGCAATTGATGTCGACTCGACATAACCGTCTATTTGCAGGTCAAGAGCTAACATTGTCACAATTTAGCGTGTTAAATCATTTCACTCACGAAGCACAACGCAGCTGGACAATCACTGAACTAGCTAATGTCATGGAAATGAATCAACCCGGTATCACCAAAATAGTGACCGTGCTGCTGAAGCAGAATTTGTTGCAATCTAAACCAGACAAAATCGATAAGCGCAAACGGCATCTGACAATTACTCAGCAGGGCCTGATGTTTTGTACCAATACCTTTAGGAAGCTATTGCCCGAGATATCGCAACTGTTCGTCGAATGGAACGACAGTTCCCTAGAGCAGTTTCATGGACATCTGGAAAAACTAGTAATTTGGCTTGATGATCATCGGGATGGCTAAGCGAGAGCGACTATGCAATCCTGCCCCTTGCAAGGAGCTCATCCTTCCGTTGGTACGGACAAGCCCGAGCCATATTTGAAGTTGACGCATAAATCGGGGCATGCACTATCCACAGCGATTTAATCAGCAGCAGGGATGATCTCTTGCAGGAGATCTTGGATAGATATGCGTCAATGGTCTTCTGGACCTTTCAAGCTGAACACGCCTAAGCAAAATCAAAGCCTGTTGCATGGATTGGGTATAGTGTCTATTCTGCGTGCCATCAGAACAAACGAATAAACATCTTTAGACAACTTGTCAGATTTAATGAGTTTTTAAGGTTGAGACGGGTCTGAGAAACTCAATTGTTTTGAATTCAAAAAAACTAAACCACCCATGGTAAAAGAAATAAATATGAATGTAGAAAAATTTAACATCCCAGTGAAATCGATTGTTGTAGTTATGGCTTTAGTGGTTGGTTCATTAGGCTCTGTTTATACGGTCAACGAAGGACATATAGGCATTGTAAAGCGGTTTAGTGAAGCCAAAGAACAGGTTAATCCCGGCCTACATTTTAAAGTACCATTCATTGATAGCGTTGAAGAAATAGAAGTGCGAACTCGTAAAAATGAAGAGAAAATGGCATCTAGCACTCGAGAGCAAATGCCGGTAACGATTAGCGTCTCAGTGAACTGGACAGTTGATAAAGCGGCTGCATTGGAGCTTTTTCGACAATATGGCGGCTTGTCCCAATTTGAGAGTCGTATTTTGGATCCACGTTTTAGATCTGCCACTAAAGATGTCATTCCACAATATGATGCTGAAAGGCTAATTCAAGATAGAGCCGGTGCCATTCAAGCGATTGAAGCTAATTTAATTGAAGAAATGAAAGACTTTCCTGTGACTGTCGATAACATTCAAATTGAAGATATTAAACTACCCGCAAAATACTTAACTTCAATTGAAACCAAGCAAACTGAAAAGAATTTAGCGGATGCAGAAAAACATAAATTGGCTCGGCAAAACCTTGAAGCTCAACGGGGTGTAAATACAGCAAAAGCACGAGCAGATGGTATTAAATTAGTGGCCATAGCTGAAGCGGAGTCAATTCGAATAAAAGGCTTGGCGGAAGCCGAAGCGATTACGGCTAAAGCCAAAGCGCTAGGTAACAACCCACTGATTGTTAAATTAACCGAAGCCCAAAGCTGGGATGGTAAGTTGCCAACAACGATACTGGGCAGTAGCAATATGCCAATATTGGATATGAGAAACACTAAGAATCAGTGAAAATAGAATAATTTTATTTGCTAAACGGCGATCTAAAAATCGCCGTTTTTGTTAGTGGTAAAAAGAACAAGCATCATTTTCTTTTTTTATAATTTCTAGAAATCAAAACCAAAGACTTGACCCCCATTATTTTCCGGTTAGGAATTATTATTCTGGCGATTTAATTGAATCGAATTGGCTGGGCTTTCGAAAACGCTTATGCAGTTGGTGCGGGTAGTCGCTGCGCCAGTCACGGGTTGGCAGCTCATCAAATCCACCGGCCTTGAAGAATGAAATAGCCTCAGGCCTTGCCTTTACCAGCAAAACATCGGCTCCCTGCGACAACGCTATGTCTTCGACCATCTCCAGTAGCCGCCTGCCAATTCCCTGGCGATGACGGTCGGCAGCGACATAAAGTCCGTGAAGTGTAAAGGTTGAATGACTAGTGCGGATGTTGGTTACAGGGGGTTCTTCCAGGGCTGCAACACCAACAATCCCTTCATTGGCGATATAGGCGACCACGAGTTTCATGTATGCAAGATCGACGGCATGGTAGCGATATAGGGGTAGAGTGATTCGTTTTACCCGCTTGGTCAATTGCCATGTGTTGAGAGCCGCTGCAACGATACTGTTGATGCGATCGATGTCGGCCAAACCTGCATTGCGTAACTCAATTTTATTGCCGTTTTTCATGCCGTTGTTTTTCCCGACGGGCATGGGATCTAAACATACTGCAGCAGGTTGCTCTACTGCCATTAAATTTCCATTTAGTCGAATTCGATATTTAAAAATGGGGTGCTAACGAGAAACGTAGAAATCGCAATTTCAACGCACAGGTTATGGGGGATTCGAGCCCTTGCCTTCATCGTTTTCGGCTGCGTTGGCGCAGCCAAAGCTCGTAGAACCAGTGGCTGACCGGACTGATCAACGGCCAGTCAAGAATGCGCCAGAGGTATCGAAACGGGGTGTGATGCCAGGCCCTAATGTTGGCCCGTAATCCGGTTATCCATTCGCCATCTGCAGTTTTCAGGTGAAGCCTTGACAGTAGTAACGCTTTGTTCGGCGCAACTTCGGCTTCGTCAAGATCATGTATGTTCTTGACCACCAACCTGTCGACAGTAAATTTTTCTAGCTTGTTGACTTCCGCCCGACACAGAGGGCAGGCGCCATCATAATAAAGTGTGTCTTTTTCCATGTTATTTAAACCCTGTGTTACAGGCGAAAAGATTAAAATAATCTGAGCAATATTATCTAACTCATATTGTTTAACAAACGGCATAATCCCTTTGACTATCACATCCTAATAAAAAGACTGACGAAAGTCAGCCTTAAGTAGTGAGGAAAAAAAGGATGGAACTTACTCAGGCAAAATAACCCGGTCGATGACATGGATGACGCCATTACTAGCCTCAATGTCAGCCGTCATAACTGTTGCTTCATCGACTTTGACCCCATTAGTTGCATCGATTTCTATCATGCTGCCTTGAACGGTTTTGACTTCAAGATTTTTGCCGGCAATATCGCCGGACATTACCTTACCGGGGACTACGTGGTAGGTTAGTACCGCGATCAACTGATCTTTGTTCTCTGGCTTGAGCAGGTTTTCAACAGTGCCTGCAGGGAGCGCCGCGAAAGCCGCATCCGTAGGCGCGAAGACAGTGAAGGGGCCCTCGCTTTTGAGCGTTTCAACCAAGCCGGCGGCTTGGGCGGCAGCAACCAGTGTCTCGAAACTGCCTGCGGTAACCGCTGTATCGACGATGTCTTTTGGCATGGCATTCACGCCGAACAGTGTCAACGGAAGCATAGCGGCCATAGCGATGGCGAAAGATTTAAGTGCATTCATTTATGGACATCCAAAGTCATAGAAAATTGTTTGCACCCATTTCTACGGCATGATTCCAACAGTGGATCACATCCGTTTTTCGATCGGGCTTGCCGCATTAAAGACTACTTTGTTAGATTCTTGGCCAAGCTATAATTGAAAGTCCTTTGTCGACTTTTCCTCGGCTTTCCTCCATTTTTGATTGAACCACTTTGACTCTATGAACCGTATATACACTTGAAGTTAACGGCAGTGTGGAGATCACAGTAATGGGAATAAGTTTGGTGCCTGTGTTTTTGTTATTGGTTGCGAGTAGCACGAACGCCCTCGACGCCGCGCAGCTGATGCATGAACTGACCTGGGGAAAACGGGTTTTGCTGGTGTTCGCACTAGCCGAGCGGGATGCCAGCTTTCAGCGTCAAGACGTTATTCTTGAGTCAATCAGCGGTGGTCTGACCGAGCGCGATATGATCGTTATCCGAGTTTTTAAGGACAACCGCGTTGTTATCAACGAACAAAGCCACTGGCAATCATCTGCAAGTTTTCACCGGCGCTTTGAGGTGGACAGCAACGAGTTCAGGGTGATTCTGGTCGGTAAAGACGGCACTGTAAAGCTCGACCGCAAGAGCCCCGTTAACGGCAATGATCTGTTCACACTGATTGATTCGATGCCGATGCGGCGCTACGAGATGCTGCAGAATGAATGATTCTGTTCACAAAATTTTGTCTGATGAAACGCAATTGTGCCAGCAAGAAGCGCGCAGATACATCATGTCATCGGTTGGTGGGTGTCGGGTTAATTGGTGATGGTAGTGCTGTGTTATGGATCGATGCTATGACCCGCATTGCGGTGATCGGCACAGGGCTTTCCGGATTGGTATTCGCGAACATGCTTGGCGATGCCGCGCAGATTAAACTGTTTGAAAAGTCAGGCGGTTACGGCGGACGGATGGCGACTCGGCGGCATGACGCTTTCCAGTTCGATCACGGCGCGCAGTATTTCACCGCAAGGTCGAAATCTTTTGGAATGTTTCTCGAGCCCTTTATTGCAGCGGGCGTCGTAGCGCGCTGGCATGCGCGAATCGTCGAGATTGGCAGTGACGGGATAAGCAGTAACCATCTTTGGACTGATGAACGTCCCCATTACGTCGGCTGGCCCGGTATGAATGCGTTCGGTCGGGCGATTGGTGAAAAGCTGGACACTGTGCTGGAAACCCACGTTGCCGAGATTTCTGGGCAGGCTGGTGACTGGTGGTTGCGCGATTTCAAAGGGCGAGATCTCGGCCGTTTCGACTGGGTCGTCAGCAGTGTTCCAGCGAGGCAGGTGTCAATCTTGATGCCACAAGAGTTTTGTCATCTCGAGGCTGTCGAAGGTTGCAATATGCCAGGTTGCTATACCCTGATGTTGGGTTTTGCAAAACCGCTGGCACTCGAATGGGATGCTGCACGCGTCAAGGATGCTGCAATCAGTTGGATCAGTGTCGACAACAGTAAACCCGGACGCGTCGGTGGAACCAGCCTGCTGGTGCAGACCAACAACCAATGGGCCGAAGCCAACATGGAGCGCGAAGCTCAAGACGTTATTGCACAGCTGATGGCGGAAACTAGTCGAGTTATTGGTCAAGACATCAGACAGGACATAAACAAGGCCAAGCACGTCGCACTGCATCGATGGCGTTATGCCAACCCCGATCAACGTCAAGAAGAGCGCTCATTCATCGATTTCCAACAGCAGCTGGCCGCCATTGGGGACTGGTGCATTGGTGGGCGTGTCGAATCGGCCTTCCTGAGTGGGCGGGACGCCGCGCGAAGGATCCGCAGTCAAGTTTGAGCCTTTGACTCAGATTGCACTGCTATAAAGATGACATCAGTAGGCCTCGGTGAAGAGGTCTTAACCGAGGCCTGTTGTTGGGCCATGGATCAGGCCCCTTTCTTGGTAGGGCCCCTCTGAATTAGTTGGCAGGTGCAACACCATTGTAGTTGCTGGCAACGAATTCCCAGTTAACCAACTGCCAGAATGCTGCAATGTAATCAGGCCGTTTGTTCCGATAGTCGATGTAGTAAGCATGTTCCCAGACATCGCAGGTTAGCAATGGTAGATAGTTCTGCGTCATCGGGTTATCGGCATCATCGGTGTTGACGATTTCGAGACCGCCTGCATTATTCTTGACTAACCAGGTCCATCCCGAACCGAAATTACCGAGAGCTGCGGCGGCAAATTGATCCTTGAATGCCTCGAAGCCACCAAAATCGCGGTCGATGGTTTCACCGAGCTTCAAGTTGGGGCTACCACCACCATTCGGACTCAAACAGTTCCAGTAAAATGTATGGTTCCACACCTGTGCGGCGTTATTGAAGAGAGCGCCTGAAGCGCCCCGAATGATCTCCTCAAGTGTGGCCGAATCAAACTCGGTTCCTGGCAACATGCCATTGAGTTTGGCGACGTAGCTTGCATGATGCTTACCATAGTGAAACTCTAGGGTTTCGGCACTAATATGCGGTTCTAGGGCTTCAGTGGCATAAGGTAAGTCAGGAAGTTGGTGAAGTGTCATGTTGTCTCCGGTGCAGTGAACGAGCTTTGAATAATGGAATACGCGAGCAGTCGCCATTTGGATTAAACATATCGCAAATGTCAGGCGCCAATCAAATATTAGTTTGAAATTCACACGACATCACTTTCGTAATCGTCGGTTCGCCGGACTCTAGGGCGGATTTGTAATGGTTTAATAAATCTTTGAGCCTCGACGGAGTGCCGCAAATCATCACTCCGTCGCATCAGGCCGTTTGGGCGGAAACTGATCTGCCGAATACTGGCCAACCATCGGGTAATTTCGCTCATCCGTGCTGTCTGTGAAAGGCCATAACACGATCATCCGGCTATTGGCTTTGAAGTGAAGGAGTTGCCTTCATTCCTAAGCCAAGCCCGAGCGAGCCAGTATCGGTGGCGAAGGGTATCAATGAAACCCCCGTTTGATCACGGGAGAATGCAAAACAATCAACAATTAAAAATGGACCCCGAATTCAAAGTTTCAGGGCTATGTCTCAGTGCCATTACGACAGCGTCTTAAATTTCAGCCGCCGCGCGCCAAGCTTCTTGCGATGATTGTTAGGCGTTAACTGCGGCCTAGAAAAACTTCAGGTAGCGGTCTCGTTCCCAGTCAGATACGTGGTTCAGATAGTCGCGCCACTCGGTGCGCTTGTACGCGATCCAGGCGTCAAACATAACGTCACCAAACACATCTCGGCTCAAGGGGTCGTCGGCGAAAGCGGTGATCGCTTCATCGAGCGTTCTAGGCAGCCAGGCTATCCCAGCTTCGAGCCGCTCCGCATCAGACTTGTAATAGAGGTTTTCACGGTGTGGTTCGCCCGGATCGATTTTCTCGCGTATGCCCTCGAGCCCCGCGGCGATCATCATCGCCATGCCGAGATAGGGGTTGCAGGCACTATCGGCCGAGCGCAGTTCGACACGTCCACCATCGCCGGGAATGCGCAGCGTATTGGTGCGGTTATTGTTGCCGTAGGAGACGAAGCAGGGCGCCCAGGTGTAACCCGAGGTGCTGCCCTTGACGATCAGGCGCTTGTAGCTGTTGACCGTGGGTGCCGAAACGGCCTGCACCGCGGGCAAGTGTTTTAGCACGCCGCCGATGAAGTGATAGCCGAGTTGAGACAGCCCGCAGCCGTGCGGATCATCGCCCTTGTTAACGAAAAGATTGGTGCCATCAGGGCCTGCCAACGACATGTTGTAGTGCGCACCGCTGCCGGCCTTGTCGCCAAATGGCTTTGGCATGAAACTGGCGTAGGCACCATGTTTGCGCGCCATTTCGTGTGCCAGCACGCGCAGAAAGACGAAACGGTCGGCCATTGTTAAGGCTTCTGCATAATCGAAGTCGATCTCGAATTGGCCGATGCCGTCTTCGTGGTCGAAAGAATAAACGTCCCAACCCAGATGGTTCATCGCATCGACGGTATCACCCAACCAATGATCGAGGTTGTCCATCAAACGGACCGCATCATATGCGGGCTTATCCAAATGCGGCAGCGGGCTCAGAGGATTCACTTTATTGGCATCGTCGGCGAACACATAAAACTCAGCCTCGATGCCACAATTGACGCGGAAACCCATCTCGGCCGCCTGCGCCAATACGTTTTTTAAAATGCCGCGATTGCAGGGTTCAAATGGTTTGCCTGCACTCCATAAATCGCTGGAAAACCAAGCGCAATCATCTCGCCACGGCACGATAGTGCACGATGCAGGGTCAGGGTGTGCTGCGACCTCTGGGTCGGAAACATCCTGCGGCACGCCATCAAGTGCTGCGCCGGTAAACAGCTCTGAACCAGACATCATGCGCTCGAGGTGTGCAACTGGGACCATTTTGGTCTTGGGCACGCCGTGCATGTCGACGTAACTCGGGATCAGATATTTGATGTTCTGTTGCAGCAGAGATTGCTTTAACTGGTCGAGGTCGATTGTGCTCATGGTTATCCTCCGAAAGATGATTGGTAGAGAGATTTGAGTTGGGTGAGAGACGTCATTAACGCCTTTCGGTTAGGTGGGATTTGGTAGTCAGCGCAGCGCTTTAACTGCGCTTCTAGTCCAGCGCCTTCTAGCCCGCCCCCTTTTGGGCCGTCCCATTGAATGGCGTGCAACTGCTGCTGGCTGAACGCCTTGAAGACACGTGGGTCGCCCATCTGCGCCACCGGGTTGCAGGTGCCATCGACGAACGCAATCGCAATCGCGGCCTCTGGCTCAAGCATGTAGTCGAGAAATCGTTCCGCCTCAGGGTGCGCCTGCGGGTGCTGGAGCAATGCGGTGATTTCGCTGAACGCGATGCCACCCTTACCCGCAATGGGTCCGCGGCGCGGGGTGATGGCTAACACCTGTGAATGGCCTTGCAGACGCGCGGGTGATGCGGTGTAGATGCCGCCGCTGATGTAAAAGTCGATGTCGCCAGCGATCAGTGCCTTATTAAGGCGGCGGTGGTCGGCATCTAGCAATTTAGCACTTTGCAACCAGCGTGCAGCGGTTTGATTGAAGGCGGCAAATTGGTCTTCCGATAGCGCATCGAAAGGGTTGAGGCCGGCGCCGATACAGATGTGGAACAGGTTGAAGTCAGGGTAGTCGAGAATGCCGAATCGGCCCTCGAAGCGCGCATTATCGGCGAGCGAGAAGCCCTCGTCTTCGGCGCTTGTTTGGCTGATGACATCGGTGTTTATGACCATATTGAACGGGCCAAAGCGCTGGCCAATGCCAATTAGTTCACCATTGTTGCGGTAGCTCCAAGGCAGAAACGGCCTGTATAACGGATGTATGTTATCCCGATAGCGCTCGTTCAGGCTGTTGTCTAGCGGTTTTACTAGGCCCTCTAGGTCGAGGCAGTCACGCAAGTAGGCATTGTTGATGTTGAGAATGTCGCAATCTTCGTGCTGACCTGCGAGCAATGCGTCGCTCACTGCGGCATCTGACAGCAGGCATTGAGCCGAGAGGTCTAAGTTATGACGACGCTTAAAGCCAGTGATGATGTCTGCGGCATCGTAGCCTTCCCAGCAAAGCATCTTGATTGGCCGCTTGATCTGACTATTCAATTCTAAAGTGTTCCACTTTAATTACTTTTCTTAGAGCTGTGAGATTAACAATATCCAACGCATCTTGAAACTACGGCAGATAAGTATATGTGCCGATCAGTGCCAGCAAAATCGGTTGAGAGGGGTTCTGGGGGGCAAAACATAATTATGTGTATCTGCAAGTGAATTTTGGGAATTGGGTTGCACAAAGTGCAAACATATAAATAATTCCGTGTTGTGTTCCTATATCTCTCAGGTCTCTGGAACTACGATAGTGAAAAATGGGACTCAATAGAGCGAAGATATGATCTGAATACTTGACTCGGAATCATAGTCAAAGTGTTAAGGCTTTTTGTTGAATACTTCGACTTTATCACCAACAGACATAATTCCTGGGCTTATAACCGAGGCGTAGGTGCCAAATTGTAGGTCATGATTTTTGACCACTGCTTTGAGAATTTCTGGCCTATTACTGATCCCGGGTTGTTCTAAAGTAATCATTCTGCATCTTTTGGTTTTATGAGTAATTTCTAGAAGAGCTTCACCCATCCTTAAAAATTTTTCAACCAGCCAATCATCTGTATCGAAAGTATTTATAACAATATTAGGGCGAAATCTCCTCTCGACTATATCAGCGTCAGGTAACGCCTCTTGCAATTTTGATAGTGCTTGGGAGCCAAGGA
>RCNB010003415.1_pt1 | contig 14990 bp, 10 predicted proteins | sample 2041321 | NCBI WGS metagenome assembly RCNB01 (sample SAMN09708232, study PRJNA481090) | Marine sediment metagenome, whole genome shotgun sequencing project. | reverse complement strand
TGAGAACTTCACTTTTGAAGGCATGGCTCAAGAAGCAATCGATCAAACACTTCGAGCTGCCGCACCAAAAACAATGAATTTTGAAAAAGAAGTTCCGATTATCCTTGAACCCGAAGCATCTTTAGGTATGCTTGGTGGATTATTCAATCTTTTATCAAATCAACTTCAAGGAAACAACATTGATTCAGGATCAACTCCATATTCCGATCAAATTGGAAATCTCGTAGCTACTGAGGATTTCTCATTCGTTGATAATGGTATTAATGTTGATAAACTTGGTACATCACGCTACGATGGTGAAGGTGTTCCCCGAGAAACGACTACGTTGATCGATAAAGGTGTTCTTAAAACCTACTTACTTGACACATACTATGGCACAAAATTAGGGCTCGAATCTAATGGTAAGAGCTCAAGATCTGGTGTTATGGGTTTTGGTAGCGATCCAGTAAAAACTCCTCCAAGAATTTCAGCTTCATCACTTGAGATATTACCAGGTAGTTCATCAAAAGATGAGATTATCGCTGAAACAAAAGAAGGTTTCATGATAAGATCTCTTATGGGATTACATATGTCTGATCGAAGCTCAGGAAGATTCGCAGTAACTGGTTTTGGTTGGTACATTAAGAATGGTGAAGTAAAGTATCCTGTTCAAGGAATTAATATTTCAGGAATGCTTCCAGACCTTATCAAGAATATCGATATGATTTCCTCAGAACGACAATCAATGCTCCTTACTGAAGCTCCATACATACGTTTTGCCAATGTTTCTACAGCCGGTAAAAAGTTTGATTTCAAAACACGTTTCGGTTTAAGCATTGTAAAAGTGTTAACTACTTTGAAAGTTATGAAACACCCGCTGTTCTAAGTGAAATAATGTATAAATAATTGTGGGAATCAATTTCCCATAATTTCCCTTTCTTTTTCTCCTTTAGAAATACTTATTTTTAATCAATCCTTACTTGCTAAATGAGATGGAAACATTTGGTGTTTTCACTTTAGTTATTGACGGTGAAAGTTGTTAAAGTAAAAAAATGAGAAAAAGAATCTCCTATGATCCCCCAAAGAAGGTATCTAAGGTTGGTTGCTTTTTCTTATCTTCTGATTTTTTCAAAACCTTTGCTACTGCTGTTCTTACTCTTGCTTCTGAAAAACCTCTTTCTTCAGAGAGGAACTCAATCATTCCTTCAACATTTGGATCGGACCAATTCAAATTGTATTCTTTTGTTACAACTGGTTCAAGGAAGATCTTTCGTATGTTATCAATATCGAAATCTAATTTTGCTTCACTCATTTTAGGAAGTTTCAGAATGCTTTCGAGATTCTCATGTTCTTTTATTAATTTAAGAGCTGTTTTTGGGCCTATACCGGAAACACCTATGCCATTTGGATTGAAATCTGTACCGAGTAAAATTGCAATATCAATTATTTGATCATGAGTTAGATCAATGACTTTTAGTGAATGTTCTAAATCAATTAATTCGGGCTTTACTTCTACATAGATGTTTTTTCCCGGAAGCTTTCGTTTGCCTGAGACAGTTAAATTGCGTAATAATCTAGGAGTACCGAATAACAAACTGTCATAATCTTGAGAGCAGCTAGCATAAACATCTCCGTTTTTTGCCATATATGCTGCTTGTCCTTCTCCTTCAGATGGTGCATGGATAACCGGGACACCCATCAAATCAAGTAAACGTGAGGCATCTTTGATCATAGGTGAAGTTAGTCGTGCAGTTCGTTGGGCATAACGTTGTGCTAATACCATATCTCCTCTATCTAGTGCTTCTTGATAAGCGACGTCAGCTTCTTTCTTCTTAGTTTTTCTTTTCAAAATTTCTTTTGATTTTTCTTCAGGTGGTTTTCCATCAAAGATAAATACAATCTTTATCCCGCTCTCAATGATTCTAGTAACTCGATAAAGTAGACCAGAAAGATGGCTGGTAACATTACCATGCTCATCTGTCAATAAACTTCCATCAGATTGTCTAATTCGAGTTAAGAATTGGTAGAGAATATTGTTGCCGTCAAAGGCTACTGATTTATCACTAAATTGATCAAAAGATATTGTTTGACGATCTGCAAATAGATCTCCAAGTTTGGTTACACCCATGGTTATTCCTCTTGATTATAGTCATTAACAATAAATATCTATTAATATTTTTAGTCAATAGTAAGAGAAGTAAGTTACATTCTTATAAAATACTATCGAGTATTAATTGTGGGGTTTACAAATGAAAGAAACTGTCTATAACAAATTAATTCGTGATAAAATTCCTGAAATAATAGAAAATGACGGTAAAGAACCGATTATTAAAACAATAACAGATGAGAAAGAATTTCTTCAACTTTTAATAGAGAAACTCTTGGAGGAGGTAAACGAATTCAAGGTTGACCCAAGTGTAGATGAACTAACCGATATTATAGAAGTCACTAACGCAATAAAAAAAATACAAAAATGGCATCCAAGATTTATCGAATCCATTCGTAGGAAAAAACTTAATGAGAGAGGAGGATTTTCTAAAAAACTATTTCTTATCTCAGTTAAAGAATAAGCTCTTTTTTTTGTATAATACTTTTGGTCGACTCTCCATTCTTCGCCTTCTTTAAAGTAATGCTCTTTCCCTTCTACTACGAATAAGAATAAGACCTATCTATCACTAACTGATTAAAACAAATAATCAATTGGATACTAACCCAAGAGCGCGTTATATTAGAGACCCTTCGATAATATTGGTGTTATCATTCAATTTGACTATAAAGTTCTTCAAATAAAGATGAACTTTACGTTTGAAATCATCCCAGGATTCATCATCGTTTCGAGGTAGATCTTCCCAAGAGATCAAATACTCGTCGATAATTGGTCGTTTATTCTTTGGAAGTTGATAAAGTCGCACTTGAATGGCTTTGAGCAGTGTAGGACTGTCAGAAAAACAATCTGCAAAATTTTCCACCGTGTAGGTGATAAATTTGCTGCTCTTAATGAGACTTTGGAATTCCTCTTGGCTATCCGATATTTTCTTGATATTGGATTTGTATTTCATTGGAGTTTCGACAATTGTTGTCATTCTATTCACCTGCTACCATGAATAGCACTATAGATCTGTCCGACCCCCTCCCCTTCATTTCCACTGGAACTCTCATTAAAGGGATTGATATCGATGGGGTAACATAGGCCTATACTGATTAAATATAATATTTAGTTAATCATCTATAAGTATTTTGGTTCATCTAAACAATTAGGGTAATATCTATATGATATGCTGGTAGTCTATACTTTTAAATAAAGGGTTAACATATAGTATTCTTACCAAGAAAAATTATGGTGTTGTAAAAAAATGATCACAATTCAAGAAACCCAAGACAAGCTTTTGGATCTAATAAATTCCAGATTATCTGTGAGACAAATCTCCACCCCCCCTGGTGTTACAGGACCAATGAGAATGCTCGGAGAAAAAATGTTAAACATGTTCGCAGGACAAATGATTTCCGATTCAATGATGGCTGAACAAAAAGAAGACATCAAAGATGAACTATTAGAAACAGTCATGAGCTCTCTAGCACTCGCAGGATTATTAGGTATCGATTTACAAGAAGAACTCATAGATGCAATAGCTTTACTTGAGCAAGTAACAGCTGAAGGCGCCTGAGCACCCTTTCAATATTAATTTCAGGACCTCCTTCAGTGCAGATGAGCCAGGTGAGGAAAGCTCATATTTTCTGCTGTACTTTTAAAGTAAAAATTTCGAATTTTTGTCGCTTTAATTATCGCAGACAAAAAGCTTTTTGAATAATTTTCTTGCATAATACTTCATAAAGAGTAAAACGTACTATATCTCACATATGTGAGGGCAAATTATGTCAGACAATGTTACTGTTCCAATTAGAATGCTTGTATTTTCATCACCAGATTGTTATGCTTGTCCAGAAGTAGAAAGAATCGTTCACAAATTAGTTGGTTCAAGTATGGCTGATATTTGTCATGTAAGTACTGTCGATGTGGTTGAAAAACCAAAGATCGCAGAAAAATACAATGTTAAATTACTCCCTACAATTATGATCGACGAAGAAATCGTTTTACAAGGATTAGTCGGTGAAAGTGATATTCGAGATGTTCTTTGGGAACGCGTCATTGGGTCGATTATCAAGAAAGAGAAAACATTCGAGGCACGAAAGGAAACATTGCTCTTTATCAGCAAGAATAGTTTTGATTCAATTATGAATGAAGAATTCATTCGACCATTCATTGGCGATTATATTCATGTCGGCGTTATGCAACAAATGATCGTTTCTCTTGTAGCACTTGACAAATTAGTCCCACATCTGTTGTATCAAGCAGGAAAAGATGTTGGGTTGTATGGTGTCGGAACCTATCTGATGATTACGCTTAATCCAGATATAGGAACTGAATTCAGACCAAAAGAACGATTTGAAGAAGTGATCAAAGGTTTAGTGAAATACTTCTCAGATAATGAATCGATCACTATACCAATGAAACTAGCCGAATCTGCTGAAATACAAAAAGTGGAAGAGGACTTAGCTGTTTTACGAGTTTATGGTTTGGCAAGTGCAAGCGGTGCACCTTTTGTTGGTGAACCATTATGTCATTTTTCCGCCGGAGAAATTGCTGGAATAACTGAAGCATTAACCGGGAAAAATTGTGTTGTTCACGAGATTACTTGTGTTGGAACTGGTCATGATTTCTGTGAATTCGAGATTAAAGTTTCAGATGATAAAATAAGTCGTAACTTGGCAGAATACCAAGATGAGTACATAGTAGAGAATCGTAGCCAGCACTTCCAGGGAATTTTACATGATATTTCAACAAGGTTACATGAATCATTCATTAGTCCAAAAGATGTCTTCAACAGAGGAAACATTGGCAATGAGGTTCATTTCACGAAATTACAACAAGCAATTGTCACGTTAAGAATGACTGATCCATTCTGTGGTGCCCTCCTTTACGCAGCAGGCAGAGAACTAGGAATTTTTGGTCCAGGTCGAGATATTTTGCAGCGTTTCTTAGAAGATGAAAATTATTCCTGGCCGCTCAATTTAGAGCAAGCACTTAAGGTTCTCAACAAATTCTTTCACTTCGGAATGATACAAGCAGCAAAAGAACGTTCTGATGTTAAGATCATCGAAGAAGAAGATGGTAAATTAAAGATCAGAATCGACGAGTGTGCAATGTCCTCTGGAGCAACAGATTCAGGGACTTCCTTCTGTGATTTCATGGCAGGATATATCGCTGGCAGGATTCAAATTTTAACCTCTAAAGACTGCATTGTAAATGAAACACATTGTCATGGATTAGGAGATAAATTCTGTGAATTTGAAATAGAATATGTGGAATAATTAACACAAAATCTAATAACCATTTTATTCTATTCTTTCTTCATGTCAGATTCTAAAAGCAATAAAGTAGAGATTGGAACCAAAGCACCTCTTTTTTCATTACCAGATAAAGATGGGAAAAAGGTAAGTCTGAAAGATTACATTGGAAAGAAAATTATTGTACTTTATTTTTATCCAAAAGACTATACGCAAGGATGTACAACACAGGCATGTTCTTTTCGAGATCGATATGAATTATTCAAAAAAGCCGATGCAGAAGTTATTGGTGTCAGCTCTGATTCAGAAGAAAAACATCAAGAATTTACATCTTCGTATCAACTTCCTTTCGTTTTGTTAAGTGATGTTAAGAGTGAAGTGAGAAAGCTCTATAATGTTTCAAAAACTATGGGATTAATTCCTGGAAGAGTTACTTACATAATTGATAAGAAAGGAATTATTAGACACATTTTCTCATCACAGTTCAACCCTAAGAAGCACATAGATGAAGCTTTAGAAATAATTGCAAAAATTAATGAAGGAAAATAATTCCATAGTATTGGAATAAAAGTTAAATCTAATGAACAAATAAAAACTAGAGATTACTAAATGGGATGAATTATAGTATGGCAAAAGAAGAGAGTCAAGAAAAGCAAAATAATACTGAGGAAATGAAGGAAGAAGAACCTCAGAAAAGAAAATGGCTAAAAGATCCAGATGAACTACCAAAGTTTGTAAGAATCTCACTTATCATCCTTGCTAATACTATAACAACTCTAAATTTTGCATCCGGAATTACTGCCATTGTTTTGACTATCATTTACTTTATAGATCCAACAAAGTATATTCTATCTATTTGGGCTGCTAGACTCGTTCTGTTAGCAATTATCTTTGATTTTACAGATGGAATACCTGCAAGATTAGCCAAGAAAAATCCGGGATTCTTTGGAACAGTAGTAGATTCAGCAGCAGACACAGTTTCTTTTGGTTTTGCTCCAATGGTAATGATTGCTCTGAGCATGCAATTAACTAATACTACCTCGACAGCACATTTTGTTTTAGCGATTTGCTCAGTTGTTGTTGGATTGTATTTTGGTTTCTGCACTTTATTTAGATTAATTAGATTTACAAAAACACCTAGCAAAAAATGGTTTCAAGGGATACCTTCACCAGGAGCAGGATGCGCTGCTGCCGTTTATATTATAATTAAATTATATATTGAAAACAAGGTTGTTTCAACATCAATTGCCACACCAATTGTGGGATTAATTTTCATGATAATGGCAGCAACAATGATGATTGTAAAAGTTCGATATCCAACAACTAAACTTCCAAAGAATTTCTTAGAGGTCTTTTTACTCGGTCTCACTGCAATAGTTATTGTGACTTTAGCAGTCATGCCATTTGATTATATAATCTATCCTGCAGGAGCAATGGCAGTACTAACGATATTTTACATTTTGTACGGACCATTTTACTTAGTCTCGCATATGTTGGAACGTGGAAGGCAAATAGATGACTATAAATTGCCAGATAACAAAGATTTCTAAATAGAAAAGTATACAATAAATTGAATGTGTAAATATTTGGAGGAATAAAAAAATGGATTTCCAACGTATTCCCGCTTCAGAAGCTGGAGAAGGAGTAAAAAAAATTAAAACACAAACATCAGGAATAGCTGGTTTTGATCAAACCATTGGAGGGGGAATTCCAGATGGTTCATTAATACTTTTGTTAGGTGAACCTGGTTCAGGTTTTGATATATTTGCTTTACAGATGTTATATGAACAAGCCAAGATGGGAAAAAAGGTATTCTATGTTTCAGTAGATAAACCACCATCTGAAGTTGAATTAGAAATGATGACTTTCAAATGGGACATCGAAACTTACAAATCAATAGGCTCATGGTCTTATATTGACGCTTATAGCGCAAAATTTGCTTCTGCAGATGAATCATCCCCTGTTATTTCTTGGGATAAAGGTTTATTGAATCTCTTACGAACTAAATTTGTTGATCATGTAGGAAAAACAACGCAACCATATACAATTATTGATACTGTTTCTCACTTATTATTAGATTATGACGAAGATCAAGTAAGAGAATTAATTGAGAATTTAATCACCAATGTAGTTAGAAAAGTTGGTGGAGTTCACATATTATTAATGGTAAAAGGAATGCATGATACCAAAACTGAGATATTATTTAGTCATTTAGCAGACGGTGTTATTGATTTTTACTTACGAGAAAGATCTGATCAGTTACAGCGGATTTTTAGAGTTAGAAAGATGAGAAAAGCTATTTATGATACTCGATTATATCCAATTAACTTAGAAAGCGAAGGTATTCAAATAGAGACTGCTGTAAGACTATGAGTTGTTTTTCAGAAGTCAAATCTCTTTCTTTTTTTCTTTCTTTTCTCAGTAGTAAAGTTAATAGTAGAGCTTTTATTATCAAAAGATACAAGTCAATTAGAGATTTATATACATAGTAATGATATGTGTACTTGTACTGTTGAGGCAAAATAAGGTGACAGAAAAAATAGTTCCATGGACAGAATTGTTTAGACCACAAAATCTGGGAGAAGTATTAGGTAACGTAGAAGCAGTAGATGAATTAAGGGAATGGTTCGATTCTTGGTCACCAAAAGCAAAAAGAAAGGCAGCATTACTTCATGGTCCAGCAGGAACAGGAAAAACTAGCAGTGTAATGGCTTTAGCAAAAGAACGTGGGTATGAATTAGTTGAAATGAACGCAAGTGATTCAAGAAACAAGGCCTCAATTTTACGGATCGCTGGTAGCTCAGCAAGAGAAGGAACATTAACTAATGGTACAAGAGCAAAACGAATTTTACTTATTGATGAAGTAGATGGAATTACTGGACGAGAAGATAGGGGAGGAGTTGGTTCGTTAATTGAAGTTATTAATAGTGCTTCTGTGCCAATAATTTGCACAGCAAATGAAGCATATGCATCCAAATTATCACCTTTAAGAAAAGTAGCAAAAGTAATTGCTTATCAACCAGTTCATGTGGAAGCGATAATTAAAGTTCTAAAAAAGATAGCAAGAAGTCAAAAAATTGAATTAGAAGCAGATGATATTCAAATTTTAGCAGAACAAGCAAATGGCGATTTGCGTAGTGCGATAAATGACCTAGAAGGAATAATACATCAGTTAGCAAGCGGAAAGGTAAAAGATTTTGAATTATTAAATCCCAATCGTGATCAAACAAAACATATACAAGAAGCACTTGGTGATTTGTTTAATGCTAAAGATTTTAGAGAAGGGAAAAGGGCAATCGATGGCTTAAAAATGAAATACGATGAGCTTCTTCTCTGGATATTTGAAAACGCACATCTACATACAAGTGATGAAAAATTACCTGAAGTTTATGCAACTATTGCAGATGCAGATCGGTTTTTAGGAAGGATAATGAGAAGACAAAGTTGGAGACTACTATCATACTTTTTCGATCTAGTTTCTGGAGGAGTAACTTCAACAATAGATAAGCCTTCGAGAAATGTTAAACAATATGTTTACCCACAAAAAATTAGCATGTACGCACAAACAAGATTTAGTCGTGCATTAAGAGATTCTATCGCATCAAATATTGCCGAAAAAACACACACTTCTAAAAGAATGGCCAGAAAAGAAAACATGTATTTAGTCAAAGAAATTCTAAACGGCAAAACTGGCGATGCTGCACAATTAGCCTATTGGTTGGAATTAGATGACAATCAATTAAAGAGTTTAATTGAAGACCAAGTTACGATTAAGAAAATAAAACATGTAATGAAAGCCATGGATGATGAGAAAATTAAGAGATTAACCCAAATGGGTGAATTAAGATTCTCAAGCTTTGATGATACTGGAGACGATTGGTCAGAGATTCTGGAAGATTATATGAAAAGGAAAGATGAAATGCTTGCAGAAGAAAAACGATTGAAAGAAGAAGCAAAGAAGAGGAAAGCAGAAGCAAGAAAAGCAAAGAAGAAAGCAGAAAAGGAAGCAGCAAAAGCGGCTAAAGCAGCTAAAGCTTCAAAAGAAAAACCTAAGGAAGAAAAAGAACCGAAAGAAGAAGAGGAGAAAAAACAAGCATCATTAGATCAATTCTTCTCTCATTTTAGCTCTTTTAATAGAAAACTCAAGGAAGGTAGATTGAACTTAATCTTTCATTGAGGGATTGCTATTAATATCGATGAGAATTTGCCAAAAGAATCAACAAAATACACTAGGTTTTGGGAACGACTAAACGAAGTATTTCCCTATCCGTCATATCGTCGTGAGCAATTCTCAATAATATCTGCAATCCAAAAAGAAAATCAAAAGACAATTATGATTGATGCTGAAACAGGGAGTGGAAAAACTGCTGCCGTTTTATCAGCAGTACTAAGTAAGAAAGAAGATGATGAGCGAGTAATCATTTTTACCAAAATGCTCGGACAAATGGATGCTTGGCTACGAGAGTTAGGTTTGGTCAATGATTTTAATCGCAAAATTAACCAGCATACATATTCGATAATTCCATTAGTTGGGAAAAAACACATTTGCCCATTGGTTACTAAGAAAACTCAAAAATCCTTTTCACAAATAGGTTGCCCATTGTTTGATTGTTCACTAAACAGAAGTTTTGGAAAAATAAGTACAGCAACAGGTGGACTCGAAGCATATTCACAAGCAATTGTTGAAGAAGTAAAGGAAAAAATAAGAAAAGGCGTTGGATTATCTGACATTTTATGGTATCTAGAAAATCGCTCAGATAATATTGGTTGTTCCTATTTAGCACTAAAATCAGCAATGAAACAAGCTGAAATAATTATTACTACATATCCCTTCTTAACAAATTCGAGATTGAGAGAATTATTACTGGAAGATATGGGTACTGATCTAGAAAAAACAACAATCATCGTAGATGAAGCACATAATCTGGCAAATGCTAATTTCGGTAATTTATCTTATAGAGTGCTAAATAAAGCATTCACGGAAATAGGTTTTCATCCAGTGCTACACCAATTAAAAGAGTTGGAAGAAAAAGATGGATTGCATGATTTATACATAGATTCTGATGAATTGAGGGATCTACAGAAAATAGGGAAAGAATTCCTTTTAAAGCAATTTGAAAAAGGATATTTGGGTATTAGTTTTGCTCTTCGAGTTTATGAATTCCTCTCAAATTCGGATTTCTGCTATTTAACAGCAGATAAAAAATTCTATCTATATTTGAAAGATCCTAGACAGTTATTGGATCCTATGAAGAGGGCAAAGCAATTGATATTATTATCCGGTACCTTCAGACCATTAAACCATTTTGCTGATTTTTTAGGGATAACGGATGCTCAGAAAATTTCTATATTATCTGAAAAGTTAGGGAAAAATCGTATAGTTATAACGACAAATGATCCGAATTTAAACATGCGTTACAAAGAAAGAACACCTGAAAGATACATCTATTATGCAGAAACCATCAATCAATTACTTCCAGAAATTCCAGGACACGTTTTAGTCTTCACACCGAATTATGAAATTTCAACGGTTATGGCTAACGTTCTAGAAACGGATCATTTTGAAAAACCAAATCAAAACATCTCACAAATAATAACAGCTGTTCGCTCGAGTGAAGATAGGATCGTATTAGTTGCCCCCGCTCGTGGTAAAATTTCTGAAGGCATTGAATTCGTTAAAAATGAGAAATCACTAATTTCAGCAGTTATGATAGTTGGTTTGCCGTACCCTCCACCTTCTCGATCACTAAATGAGATAATTAGGGAATATAGTAAATTCTGGGGAGAAGACAGAGCTATCAATTATATGAATTACTTACAGGGCATAGTCACTATGAGACAATGCTTAGGTCGAATGATTCGATCTGAGAACGACATAGGGGCATGGATAATTCTTGACAACAGGATCAATCACATGAACATTTTTCCAAGATCGATAGAGTGTAAAAATGTCGACAAAATGAAGGAACGATTACACTACTTTTACGACACACACGGTTTCAAGTAATTTAGACCTTTTAAAAGCAAATTTTCTGTTTATGGAATAAGTAAGTATTAGATTCTATAGAGGTCGGAGAAATGAAGAAGAAAGCAATAATCATAATTGTAGTTTACCTATCAATGATCGCGTTTTTCTCGGAAGACGTATCATCATCTTATCCAGAAACTAGATATGTCATACTAGCTTCAGACGAGTTTTTCACAGTAACAACAAGTCCTGTTGATGCCGAGTATCTTGACGAAGTTACTCTAGAAGCATCTGTCTTTGATGATGGAACACCTGTGGTAGGACAAGCTGTAACCTTCTATTCAAGTGATGATTTAGTATCTTGGACACCATTAGCAACAGAATCAACAAATGTCTTAGGTCTTGCTTCAATAACTACAACACAAAGCTTAGCTGTTGGAAATTATACCCTCCGTGCTAAAGTTAATGATTTGTCTTATAGTGATTCATATATCCAAGTCGATCCTGAAATAATACTTTGGGAAAACATCGATTTTCAAGGAATTTTTAGAAATAATCCTGGAGTACCCACATTCACCAAAATCAGTACCACGATTAGGGCAGTAGATGATGAAGGTGACTTTATACCAAATCTTAATTTTGAATTATGGTATCTTTATGATGACGAATACGAAAGAATTCCTCATTTTTATTCAACAAATGCGACGGGATATATGACAGTAATTCATTCTCTTGAAAATCTCTATCCTGGAAATTATTTGGATAGTCATTACTTTTGTCCAGCAGATTATATCGAAAGTTATCAAGGAAATTCTGCATATGGTGAAACAATCGTTGAGAAAGGGATACTAGATGTTCAATTATCTGATTATTTCATAGCATGGAATGATGATGTAGTATTTGATATCTTAGTCACAACTTTAAATGAAGGATGGCAAGATATCCTTGTTGAATTATCATATTATGCTGACAACCAATGGAATATATTTGGTCAAGACGGAACAAATAATTCAGGATATGCATCATTCTTTTGGAATGAAGTCCCATTAACTTATGGGAGCTATCAATTAAGGGCAAGAACAATAGATGATAGCTTGTTTTTTTCACAGGAAGTTTTTTCGACTTTACATGTTGATAGAAAAGCACTATCCATTTATATTATGAATAATGGCTTGCCAATGGGTAACGGTGAAGAGATTGATCTTGAGTTCTCTAGCACAATGAATCTCGAATTTTATGTAGAATTTGAAGATGGTTCTCCTGCAACAAATATGATTATTGAAGTTAAAGGGATGCTGTTTGATGATTTCTATTTCAGAACACTCGGTTTTATATCTACTAATGGAACTGGTTATGCTGCCTTTAACAACTTCGAGAATATAACCTTTGTAGGATATCAGTATGATTGCATTGCAATAATAAGTCAAACAGGAAAATACGATGAAACACTCTTGTTCTTTAAAATTAATTTGATAAAATGCACACCAACAATAATTCTAGAAGATCGAATAGGAGAATTAGGAGCTTACTTCGATCTAATTGCCCATGTTGTTAATTCTGAAGATATTCCATTAAAGGGCGTTCAAGTTGAATTTATGATAAACGGGTTAATTTTCCAAGGAATAAGTGATCAAAATGGCCTCATACGAATTAGTATAGCACCAGAAATTTCCGTAGGAGAATACATAATATTTTGTTCGATAATAGATGATGATAACATAAATTTTGCTGAAAGCACATCAACATTAACACTTACAAAAGGACAACCGATCTTTTTAGTTCACAGTACTTATGCGATAGTAGATGGGTACTTGACAATAAGTATCTCTGCTTATGATTTACTTGGAAGACCATTAAGTTCTCTCTCCGTCAGAGTATCATTTTTTGGTTGGAGTGATGTTCTAATCACTAATGAAGATGGACTGATAGAACATTCTTTCCAATTATCTGGTTATGACGCTGGGTATTATCTTATCATTGCAACATTTGATGGGAATGATGATTGGACAGAAGCAACAGCATCAGGGAATTTGTTGATCTATGAGAAACATTCAACTCTTTCATTTGAGTTTTCAAATTATTATAGCGTTTATGGTCAAACGATTTTATTGCGAGCTCATCTTGAAACGGAATTTGGTTCTCCCTTAACAGGTAGACTCGTACAATTTTCAATTATTTTAAGCGATGGAACAAAAATTTTCCTAGGTGAAAATAGCACAGATATCAGTGGAAATGTGCAAGTACTAGCAACAATTGCTGTTTTGCCTTATCTTTATTACCTGGAAGCACACTATGCAGGAAACACCGATTTTGGACCATCAACAACAACTGCAATATTTGAAATAACACAAGGAACAGTAATTATACTCGGTTCAGATTTTGACGCTATTAGAGATTCAACATCTTCATTCAGGATCAGAATGTTGAGTTATTTCGGACAACCAATAGGCAATGTGCAATTATCGCTCTATATTTGGACCGGTAGTTCATGGGAATTAGTGAATATCTTCACTACAAGTGAATTAGGAATTGTTGATTGTATAATAGCCGTTCCACATGATTTAGGATATTACGCTCTAAAAATTGAATTTGAAGGAAATGGCATCTTTGAGGAATACTCACTAGAACTAACAATGAGAGTTATTAATCCACCACCAAAGATCGTTCCCGATTTAATACTTGATAATCCTGATGCTTTAATAGTAGCAGAGGGGCAAGAAATTGGCTACAATATTACTGCATTAAATGCTATTCCAGGAGCAGCTATAACCGTTTTTGTATTCGTAAATGAGGCATTCAATGGAACATTCCTAATTATCGGTGGATATGGAATCTATATTTGGTGTGGAACTTCATTAGGCACGTATAATCTTACCTTTGTGGTATTTGAAGATTCGATATATACTGTTGTTACTCTCACAATAATAGTGACTGTCATAATAAACGAACCTCCAGACTTGGTCAGTTATTCAATTACTGAATACATTTGTGATGGTGAATCATTTACAGTTGAAGCAATAATCGAGGATATGTCAGGTGTAGCTCTGGTTTATTTCGTTGCAAATGGAACACTCTACTTGCTTGAATTTCAAGATGGGGCTTATTCGACAACAATCTACATGCTTAGACAAGGAGTATATATTACAAGTTTAATTGTTGAAGATCTGCAAGGAAATATAGCAATCTTTGATTTACCACAAACGTATGTTTTAGAGAAGAAAACACAAGTGGTACAATATTATTTGAACTCGCAGATTATAGAGAAAGGCGATAAATTCACTATTGAATTATTAGTTTTCGCAGAAAATGCTCTTAGTGAAGTTTATTTGATCCTAAATTCAACTGAATATCTAATGGCTTTCAGTTATCAAATAGATGCTCATAGAAGTGTTTGGTTCTTGGAATTAAATACATTAAACGTTGGTAATTATGAAGTAAAAATAAAAATGATAGAAGTTACAGATGAAATTCATAATAATACCTTAGGTATGATCAAAGTAATTCCTGCAACACCAGTAGTAGTATTAAATGATTGGTCTGTGGAAAAAGCTGGTGATTTAGATTACATCAGTGGATTCTTGACAATTGATTCTTATTATGATATTTTCACAATTGAAATTTGGGTTGATGGTGAAATAATTACAGTAGTGGAAATTAGTAATGGTTATTTCAGTTATTACGGCTATGTTAACAAAGC